>CDYH01004758.1_pt1 | contig 235243 bp, 223 predicted proteins | sample 557561 | NCBI WGS metagenome assembly CDYH01 (sample SAMEA3182056, study PRJEB8094) | gut metagenome | biome: human; feature: gut; material: Stool; isolation source: human stools | place: Canada | collected 2012-10-31 | reverse complement strand
GCGACATCGACGCCTCGATCGTCACCGACCACATGATGCTCTGCGCCGCGTCGCTGGGGCTCGACACGCTGTGGATCTGCATGTTCAAGCCCGAGGCCGTGCGCGAGGAGTTCGCGCTGCCCCCGCACGTGGAGCCCGTGAACATCCTGCTCGTCGGCTACGGCGACGGCACCCCGTCCGATCCCGACCGTCACGACACGCAGCGCAAGCCGCTGGACGAAACGGTTTTCCACGAACATTTCTGAAACGAAAAAGGGGATCGGCAACCGATCCCCTTTTTTCAACCTATTTCGCGTAGAGCCGGAACACCATGCGCCACGACTCGCCCGGGGCGATGGTCCGGAACCCTTCGGCCGAAGGATTCGGCAGATTCGGGGCGTTCGTGGTCCACGACTGCGGTTCGGGACAGCAGTAGGGCACCCGGCCCCCGTTGTTCCAGATCGTCCAGTAGGTCGTCTGGGAATCCACCTCGTAGAAGATCCGCGCACCCGTGCGCACGTTCTCGACCAGCGCCCCGCGGAACGACTTGCCGTTCACGTCGATCTCTTTCAGCGTGAAGCCCGCTTCGATAGGGTCGCACTCGGTGACCCGGAGCCCGCCCTCGCGCAGCTTGGCGAATTGCTCCGACAGCGGCAGCTTGCGGCCCGTCGGGAGGTTGCGCTCGTTAAGTTCGACCTGCTCGCCGACGGCAACGCGCATCACGTAATCCGCGGCGTCGCCTCCGGCGAAGGGAATCGACAGCGGAGTGTGGAATCCCACGCCCACGGGCATCCGCAATTTGCTGCGGTTCGAGAACATCACCTCCTGCTCCAGCCCGTCGGCCGAGAGCCAATAGGTGATCTTGCACTTGAACTCGTGCGGAAAATCGCGGAAAACGGCGTCGTTACCCGCATTGGCGTAGTAACGGCACTCGACCATCACCTCCTCGGCCGTTTCGCTGGCCTTCGAGACGATGAAAGCCTCGCTTTTGAGCACCCCGTGGTGGTAGTTGTGCTCTTTCTCGATGGTGATGGGGTACTGGTAAGTGCGGCCCTCGAAGGTGTAACGCCCGTCGGCGATGCGGTTGGGCGGAAACAGAATCGGCAGACCGAACACCTGCGGACGGCCCCTAAACACCTCGATCTCGTCGGCTCCGGGCGTGCGCAGGATCTCCGCGCCCAACCGCGTATTGGCCAGCCGCACAAGGTTCGCGCCCATTCCGGGAACCAGCAGGGCCGTGTAGTCGCCCTTGGAGAATTCGACGGCTTTCAGGCCGTGGAAATCGACGGTACGCAGCATCCTCAGAACAGTTTTTCGATCTTCGCTTTCAAGGCGTCCTTCGAGCAGGCGCCCACCTGCTTGTCAACGACTTCGCCGCCTTTGAGGAAGATGATCGTCGGGATGTTCCTCACGCCGTACTTCATCGTGATATCGTCGTTTTCCTCGACATCGCATTTGCCGATGACCGCTTTGCCGTCGTATTCGGCGGCCAGTTCGTCCACGATGGGCGACATCGTGCGGCAGGGACCGCACCATTCGGCCCAGAAGTCGATGACTACCGGCTGGTCGCCTGCGAGCAGCCCTTCGAAATTCTCTTTGTTGATTGCCAATGCCATTGCTTTGTGTTTTTTGTTGATTATAATAGATTGGTATACGGTTCTATGCGATTGAATAGTTGATGTTGTTGTCCTCCAAATATCCGACCAAAGACTGTGTGAGGCTCACCTTGTGGCTCTTCGAGAAGAGGCGCAGCGAAACCTGCGCTTCGCGGTCGTAGACGCTCAGACGCAGCAGCGTGTCGCCCTTCGACTCGCGGACCTTCGCTGTCAGATCGCGGATCAGCATCTCCGTCACATCCTCGACCGGCAGCAGCACGACCATCTCCTTGATCATCGTGTCGCGCATCTCCTGCAACTGGACCATCGAGGTGATCTTGAACTCCAGCTCCTTGTCGTTGTAGGGCTTGGGCTGGACCTTGCCGCGGATAAAGAGGAAGTAGTCCGCGAAGAGGTATTTGCGGAAATTCTCGTAATCCTTGCCGAAGAGGGCGAATTCGTGGGCGCCGTTGTAATCCTCCAACTTGAACTTGCCCCACGGCTTGCCGGTCTTGGTCATCAGGTTCTGCACGCTCACGACCATTCCCGCCACGGCGATCTCCTGCCCCTTGATGGCGTCTAGATTCTCCAGTTCCGAGAGCTGGGTCTTGCACATGTGGTCGATGATGACTTTGTAGTCGTCCAGCGGGTGCGCCGAGAGGTAGAGTCCCACCATCTCGCGCTCCTTCGTGAGCTTCTCCAGCTGGCTCCATTCGGCGCAGGCCGGAAGCACCGGACGCTGAATGTCCACATGTCCCTCGCCGCCGAACAGGCTTTGCTGAGCGTTGTTCTGTTCGGTCTGGAACCGCTGTCCGTAGCGCATCAGCTGTTCGATGAAAGTGATGCCGTTGGCGTCGCGGGCATCCACGCCGAAGAACTTGCAGCGCGAGAAATCCGAGATCGAGTCGAACGCCCCGGCGTAGGCGAGGTTTTCGAGACATTTGCGGTTGACCAGCGAGTAGTTCACCCGCTCGATAAAGTCGTAGACATCCTTGAACGGACCGTTGGCCTTGCGTTCGGCGATGATGCTCTCCACGGCAGCCTCCCCGACGCCCTTCACGGCGGCCAGTCCGAAACGGACATCGCCGGCCAGGTTGGCCGAGAACTGCCGCATCGACTCGTTGATGTCGGGCCCCAGCACGCTGATTCCCATGCGCTTGCACTCGTTCATGTAAAGCGTCAGCTGCTCGATGTTCGTAAGGTTTCGGCTCAGCACCGCAGCCATGTACTCCGAAGGGTAGTTGGCTTTGAGATAGGCGGTCTGGTAGGCCACCCACGAATAGCACGTGGCGTGCGATTTGTTGAACGCATAGGAGGCGAATTTCTCCCAGTCGGCCCATATCTTTTCGAGCACCTTCGGGTCGTGGCCGTTTTTCTTGCCGCCCTCGATGAACTTGGGTTTGAGGTGGTCCAGCTTGTCTTTGAGCTTCTTACCCATAGCCTTGCGCAGCGTGTCCGACTCGCCGCGGGTGAAGTTGGCCAACAGACGCGACAGCAACATGACCTGCTCCTGATAGACCGTGATGCCGTAGGTGTCTTTCAAATACTTCTCCATCACCGGAATATCGTACTCGATGGGGCTGCGGCCGTGCTTGCGGGCGATGAAGTCCGGGATGTAGTCCATCGGGCCCGGACGGTAGAGGGCGTTCATCGCAATCAGGTCCTCGAAGGTCGAGGGCTGCAATTCGCGCAGGTACTTCTGCATGCCCGCGGACTCAAACTGGAACGTTCCGACGGTGCGGCCCTCGCCGTAGAGCTTGTAGGTCGCCGGGTCGTTGATGATCGTGAAGTCGTCGATGTCGATCTTCACGCCCTTGGTCAGGCGGACGTTCTCCACGGCGTCCTTGATGATCGAAAGGGTCTTCAGCCCCAGGAAGTCCATCTTGATAAGTCCCGTGTCCTCGATCACCGAACCTTCATACTGCGTGACGAGCATCTTTTCGCCGGTCTCCTTGTCGTCGGCCGTCGAAACGGGCACCCAGTCGGTGATGTCGTCGCGGCAGATGATCGTACCGCAGGCGTGCACGCCCGTGTTGCGGACGTTGCCTTCGAGCATCTTGGCATAGCGGATCGTGTCCCTCACCACGGGGTCGTCCGACTGCTCGGCGGCTTTCAGTTCGGGCACATAGTCGATGGCGTTCTGCAAATTGAGCTTCTTGTCCGGAATCTTGTCGGGAACCAGCTTGCAGAGGCGGTCCGACTCCGAGAGCAGGAGCTTCTGCACGCGCGCAACGTCCTTGATGGCCAGTTTGGTGGCCATCGTACCGTAGGTGATGATGTGCGCCACCTTCTCCTTGCCGTATTTCTGCGTCACCCAGTTCAGCACGCGGCCGCGGCCGTCGTCGTCGAAGTCCACGTCGATATCGGGGAGCGAAATACGGTCGGGGTTCAGGAAACGCTCGAACAGCAGGTCGTAGGCGATGGGGTCGATCTGCGTGATGCCGAGACAGTAGGCCACGGCCGAACCTGCGGCCGAGCCACGGCCCGGTCCCACCGAAACGTCCAGTTCTTCGCGTGCGGCGCGGATAAAGTCCTGCACGATGAGGAAGTAGCCCGGGAAACCCATCGTCTTCATAATGTGCAGCTCGAACCGCAGCCGCTCTTCCTGCTCCTCGGTCAGATGTTCGCCGTAGCGCCTGTGTGCGCCCTCCATCGTCAGCTTGGCGAGGTAGTCGGCCTCGAACTTGATGCGGTACAACTTGTCGTACCCGCCCAGTTTTTCGATCTTTTTGCGGCCTTCCTCCTCCGACATCACCACATTGCCGTTCTCATCGCGCGTGAATTCCTCGAAGAGGTCCTGTTCCGTGAGCCGGGCGCGGTACTCCTCCTCGGTGCCGAACTCCTTGGGGATCTCGAAGTTGGGCATGATCGGCGCATGGTCGATCGAATAGCACTCGACCTGATTGCAGATGTCCACGGTCGTCGCCATCGCCTCGGGGTCGGTTTCGCCGAAGATTGCAGCCATCTCGGCCGTCGTTTTCAGCCACTCCTGCTTGGAGTAGAGCATGCGCTTGGGGTCGTCGAGGTCCTTTCCCGTCGAGAGGCAGATCAGACGGTCGTGCGCCTCGGCGTTATCCTCGTCCACGAAGTGCACGTCGTTGGTGCAGACCATCCGCACGTTGTGCTTCGCGGCCAGTTCGCGCAGGTGTTTGTTCACATGCAGCTGCATGGGGTAGGCTTCGTGGTTGGCCCGCTCGACGGTGGCTTTGTGCAGCTGCAATTCGAGATAGTAATCGTCGCCGAAGACTTTTTTGTGCCACAAGATCGACTCCTCGGCCTTTTCGAGGTCGTTCGCCGTGATGGCGCGCGGCACCTCGCCGGCCAGACAGGCCGAACAGCAGATCAGCCCCTCGTGGTACTTCTCCAGCTCCACGCGGTCCGTTCGCGGACGCATGTAGAAACCCTCGGTCCACGCTTTCGAAACGATCTTTATCAGGTTGTGATAGCCCTTGAGGTTTTTGGCCAGCAGGATCAGGTGGTAACCGCTCTGGTCGGGCTTTCCCTCTTTGTCGTGCAGCCGGCGGCGCGCCACGTAGACCTCGCAGCCGATGATGGGCTTGAAAGCCAGCTTGCGGCGCAGCTCCTCCAACTGCCTCTCGCACTTGGCGATCTCCGCAGCGGGGTCCGCCGAAGCCTCCGTACCGTCTTTGAGGGCGGCGATCCGGGCCTCGCATTCGGCGGCCTTGTCCTTGAATTTGCCCTTGACCTTCTTGACGTAGTTGTAGAACTCCTTGATACCGAACATGTCGCCGTGATCCGTCACGGCGATGCCGGGCTGACCGTCGTTCATGGCCTTGTCCACGAGCCGCTGGATACTGGCCTGTCCGTCGAGAATCGAATATTGGGTATGTACGTGAAGATGTACGAATTGCGTCATAGTTGCGTCGCTGTTAACATAGATAGTATAAGTCTATCCAGGCAGGAGGTTTATCCTTTTGCAAAGGTAGCCTTTTTTCCGGTAATTTCTATGGCAGGACTCTTGCATTTTATCAACAAAATGCTTAACTTTAGATATCCAACCAAAACCGGAAAATTATGCAAGACGACACGCTGGTTGTACTGGCGGAGTACAACACCATCACAGAGGCCGAAATCACCAAGTCGATGCTCGACAGCGCCGGCATCTGGTCCATGATCCGCAACGAATACATGTCGGCCATCTATCCGATCGGCACCATGCCCGCCCAAGTCGTCGTCCGCGAGGAAGACTTCGAAAAGGCCCGCACGATGCTGCGCCACAGGTAAGGGAATAAAGAAAAGGCTTCACGTTTGCGGTGAAGCCTTTTTATATGATCGGATAGCGCCGGAACCGTCGGCCGCCCCTAAAACCGGCTTCTAAGCCGGTCAGTGGCTTTCGGGGATGTAATTGCAGCGGAACTGGTAGGCCGTGCGCTGGGGTACACCGCGAACCTTGCGGGGCGTCCATTCGCCCCGGCTGTTGCGGATCACGCGGATCACCTCCTTCGTAAGGCGCTCGTCGGGCGATTCGACGACATCGCCGATGGTGATCTTGCCGTCGGACTCGACGTAGAAGCGGACGTGAACCACGCCGCCGACATTCCTGAACCGGTCGTCGTAACGCACGCGCGTGCGCACCCACTCGAAGAAATTGGTATTCGGGTCCTCGCCCTGGAAAAGCAGGGGGTCGGGGTCCTGCATGCGGACGATCTTCTCGACCGGCAGGCGCAGCGTCAGCCGCAGCGTATAATCGACCTTGCGGCCCGCGGCATCCAGCGCAGGCATCCAGCCTTCGAGGTGCGAAAACGCCTCGGTCATCGCCCCGCGGGTCGCTTCGCTGGCGGGCGGAAGATCCGTGCGGTCACGCCCCTCGGAAGCGTTGTCGCGGAACCGCCATTCGCTGACGCCGCCCGTGCTGTCCACTTTGAACGCCACCGCTACGCGCATCGAGATCTCGGCGGCGGGAATCCGCCGCTCCACGGCGACCTTTTCGAACTCGCCCACGAGGCGGCGCATGAAATACTCCACGTCCGCACCGTTGAATTTGGGCGGCGTCAGCTCCTGCTGGGCGAAAGCCCCGGTCCAGAGAGCCGCAAACAGAGCGGCAAGTAACAGTTTCATTTTCATCGTTCGTTCCAGATTCGCCATGCCGCTTCGGCCTGCCCGACGAACATCGTCCGGCCGTTCAGCACATGGGCCCCGCGCTGCTGCCCGTAGGCGAGGAACTGCGTCAGGGACGGATTGTACACCAGATCCAGCATATAGTGCTCCGGCGTGACGTAGCCGTAGGGGATGCGCGGGGCGTCATCGACGCGGGGATAGGTGCCGACGGGCGAGGCGTTGACGATCAACCGACTCTCCTCCACGACTTCACACGGCAGGTTGTCATAGGTGTAATTGCCTTTCGATGCGTCGCGCGAAACCAGCGCGAAGGGAATGTCGCGTTCGGCGAGGGCGTACTGCACGGCCTGCGAAGCGCCTCCCGTACCGAGAATCAGAGCCGACGAAGGCTGTTCGCCGCCCAGCAGTTCGTCCAGCGCGGCCCGCAGGCCGACGATGTCGGTGTTGTAGCCCGTGAGGCTTCCGTCCGCCGCACGGCGGATGCAGTTGACGGCCCCGATGGCCTGCGCCTCGGGCGACACGGCATCCAGAAAAGCCATCACCTCGCGTTTGTAGGGAATCGTGACGTTCAGTCCGCAAAGCTCGGGCAGGCGCTCCAACAGAGCGGGCAGCTCCCCGATCGAGGACAGTTCGTAGAGGGCGTATTCGCAATCGCCCAATCCCTCCCGGGAAAATTTTTCCGTGAAGTAGGCCGCCGAGGCCGAATGGCCCAACGGACGGCCGATCAATCCGAAACGCCGCATGGTCTATTCCTCCTGTTTTTTGACGATCATGCGGGCGACGAGCTCGATGCCGTAAATGACCAGAAATCCCACGATGCCGAGCAGAATGGCCTGCACGAGCAGCGAGGGTTGCCCCGTGAGCTGTTCGAAAGTTCCGGGGGCGATGTTGTTCTGCACGAGCGGCTGCGCGACGCCGTGGCTGTCGAGATAGGTCTCCACGGTCTCTTTCCACGGCCACACCTTGTTGAGCGACCCGACCATGAAACCCATCAGCACGGCCACCGTAACGTCGTGCCAATGTTTGAGCAGCCACGACAGCAGATGCGAAAACGAGATGATGCCCGCAGCGGCTCCGATCACGAAAACCGCGATGACGGGAATATCGAACTCCCCGACAGCGTGCATGATATACTGGTATTTGCCCAGCAGCAGCAGGATGAAGGCTCCCGAAATGCCGGGGAGAATCATGGCGCAGATGGCGATGGCGCCCGACAGCATCACGAACCACCAGTCGTCAGGCGTTTCGGCGGGCGTTGCGACGGTGATCCACCACGCCGCGGCGGCCCCGACGGCGAAAGCCAGCACGGTCCGCCAGTCCCAGCGGCCGATCTGTCTGGCAACGAGCAGCGCCGAAGCCACGATCAGTCCGAAGAAAAACGACCAGATGGCAATGGGGTGGTTCGTAAGCAGATAGGTCATCAGCCGCGCCAGCGAGAAGATCGCAACGGCGATGCCCAGCAGCACGGGCAGCAGGAAGCGGCCGTTGATATGGCGCCAGAACTCGGCCAGACGGAAGCGGAGCAGCAGCCTGAGAGCCGTGGCATCGACGCTGCGGATCGAATCGAGCAGTTCCTCGTAAATGCCTGATATAAAAGCGATCGTGCCGCCCGAAACGCCGGGAACAACATCGGCCATACCCATGGCGCACCCTTTGAGCGCAAGTACGATGTACCGGGAAAATTTCATAAATCTGTCTGCGTGTTTTTGATTTAAGCACAAAGATAGTGCAAGCCGAGCGCAAAAGCAAGTTTACGTGCATTTTGCCGAGGCGCAACCTGTCTAATAACAAAAAGCAGAACGGATGAAAAAATGAATCGCACCCGGTCTTTCCGACAAATAATATTAAGGATATGAAAAATCTCCGGACGCCGATACGCGTCCGGGAATTTCATCATTCAGCAATCCGGCGCGGGATCATTTCTCCGGCTCGGGAATCCCTTTGGTGCGGCGGATGAATTCTACGACCTCGTTGAATCCCTCGGCGAATTTCGTGAAGTCCTCCTTGTACAGGAATATCTTGTGGCGGTCGTAGGTCGCCGAGCCGTCGGGCCCCGTGATCTTGCGGCTCTCGGTGATGGTCAGGAAATAATCGTCGCCGCGCGTGGCTCTGACATCGAAGAAATAGGTGCGCCGGCCCGCTTTCACGGCCTTGGACAGAATCTGATCGGCGTAGTCCTCGCCTTCGCGGCGGACCTGAACTTGGGGTAGCATGGAGTCGGTTTTTGATGGTTATACACTTGATGCGAATTCGTCGGTTGTATAACGAATTTACACAAAAAATCGCAAACCTCCAAATACTTACAGTACTATTTTCAGGGTTCCAGCACGGGAGCACCCAGTTCGTCCCACGCTTCGAGAATAGACAACGCCCGGGCGTAGGCCGGACTCAGGGCGGGATTGACGACCCGGAAATAGGCTCCGGTCCCGAACAGACGCTGTGCGGCGAGGGCTTTGAGCTGGGCTCGCATGACGGGTTCCGAAACGGCGAATCCCGCAGCGTCGAACTTCACGCCGCGCTCGCTGCCGAGCCGTGCGAGACCGTCGAGAACGGCGTCCGAGGGGGTATATCCGGCGTCGAAGGCTTCGAAAGCGGGGTAGAGACGCGACAGACTGTCGCGCGAACGGTCGAGCCAGTCGCCGACGAAATCGGCCACGATGCCCCGGCGGATCAGCTCGGCGTAGTAATCCGAAAATCCCGTCGTGTCGGCCTCGACGAGCACATCCGGACGAATGCCGCCGCCCCCGTAGACCGTGCGGCCCGTGCGCAGCGTGCGGTAGGCCGGAGCCCCGGCGTCGAGCGAGTCGCGCGTGGCATCGTCGTAGCGGCGCAGGTGGTCGAGGTAATATTCACGGCGTTTGCCCTGCTCGTAAGGACGCTGGATGACGCGCCCCGACGGGGTGTGATAACGGGCCACGGTGATGCGCACGGCCGAACCGTCGGGCAGCCCGATCTGCCGCTGCACCAGCCCTTTGCCGAAGCTCGGACGGCCCACGACGACACCCCGGTCCCAATCCTGCACGGCCCCTGCGACGATCTCCGACGCCGACGCCGAGGCTTCGTCAATCAGCACCGCGAGGCGTCCTTTGAGGTCCGTGCCGTCGCTTTGGGCGCGGAACGTCATCGCCGGCACGGCGCGTCCCTCGGTGGAGACGATCGCGGCGCCGCGCGGCAGGAAGAATCCCGCCATCTCTACGGCCTGTTCCAGCAGTCCGCCGCCGTTGCCCCGCAGGTCGAGGATCAGACTCCGCGGCTCGCCCAGCTTGCGGTAGGCGTCCGTGAATTCGTTCATCGTGGTGCGGCCGAAGCGGTTGACCTTGATATATCCGATGCCGTCGCCGGCCATGTAGGCGGCATCGACGGTATTCAGCGGAATTTTGTCGCGCACGATCACGAAATGCAGCCGTCCGGGGGTGCCGTGGCGGACAACGTCGATTTCGACCTTCGTGCCGCTCTTCCCGCGCAGGTATTTCGGCACGTCGGCGCGCCCCATGCCCACGGCATCGAGCGTGTCGATGCGCACGATGCGGTCGTTGGCGCGCACACCGACCCGCTCGGCAGGTCCTCCGGCAATGGTGTTCACGACGATGACCGAGTCCCGCAACACGTTGAACTCGACGCCTATGCCGCTGAACTCCCCGTCGAAACTCTCCTGCACGCCCTTCATCTCCTCGGCGCCGATGTAGGCCGAGTGGGGGTCCAGCTCTTCGAGCATGCCCGCAATGGCCCCCTCGACGACGGGTTTCATATCCACTTCATCGACATAAAGCCCCGAAAGGTAGCGGAAAACCTGTGCGAGTTTCTGAAACTGCTGCGCGTCATCCGCATTCTGCGCCGCGAGGGGCAGAACGCAGAGAACGGCGAGTATGACGAGTAATCGGCACATGCTGCGATTCGTTTGTCGGCCCGCGGAGGGGCCGGGATTATTTTACAAAATCGGCGACCCGGTCGAAAGGCACCTGCTGCTGTTCGCCCGTGCGCATGTCCTTGACGGTTGCGGCCCGGGCTTCGAGCTCCTGCGACCCCACGATCACTACGTAGGGGATGCCGCGGCGGTTGGCATACTCCATCTGCTTCTTCATCTTGCCCGCCTCGGGGTAAATCTCCGATGCGATTCCCTCTCCGCGCAGCGTGCGCAGGATGGGCAGCACGGCGGCTTCCTCCTCGGCACCAAGATTCACGAACAGCACGCGGGTCGAGCAGTTGACCTCTTCGGGGAAGAGGTTCAGCCCCGTCATCACGTCGTAGATGCGGTCCGCGCCGAACGAGATGCCCACGCCCGAGGTGTTGGGCATGCCGAAAATGCCCGTCAGGTCATCGTAACGGCCTCCGCCGCAGATCGAACCGATGGCGAAATCGAGCGCCTTGACCTCGAAGATCGCACCGGTGTAGTAGTTCAAACCGCGTGCCAGCGAAAGGTCCAGTTCGACCGTCAGGTCGATGCCCAGCCGCTCCACATAGCCCAGAACGGTTTCCATCTCCGCAATACCTTTCATGCCCGTTTCCGACACGGAAAGCACATCTTTCAGCTGATTGATCTTTTGCGTATTATCGCCGCTCAATTCGAGTATCGGTTGAAGTTTTCCGACGGCTTCCTGCCCCAATCCGCGCTCCATCAGTTCGGCCTTCACATTGTCCAATCCTATCTTTTCCAGCTTGTCAATGGCGATGGTGATGTCCATCATCTTGTCGGCGTGGCCGATAGCCTCGGCGATACCGAAAAGAATCTTGCGGTTGTTCATCTTCAGCGCCACGCGGATGCCCAGCGCCTTGAAGACCCGCTCGACGATCTCCACCAGCTCGACTTCGCACAGCAGCGAACGCGTGCCGATCACATCGACGTCGCACTGGTAGAATTCGCGGTAACGGCCCTTCTGGGGGCGGTCGGCGCGCCACACGGGCTGAATCTGATAGCGTTTGAAAGGGAACGTCAGTTCGCCCTGATGCTGCACGACGTAACGGGCGAAAGGCACCGTAAGGTCGTAGCGCAGCCCCTTTTCGCAGATTTTCGACGCGGAGCGAACCTCCTCGTCCGACAGTCCGGCGGCGTAATCGCCCGAATTGAGAATCTTGAACAGGAGCTTGTCGCCCTCGTCGCCGTACTTGCCCAGCAGGGTCGAGAGGTTCTCCATCGAAGGGGTTTCGAGCGGTGCGAATCCGTAGGCGCGGAAGACGCGGCGGATCGTATCGAAAATATACTGGCGGCGCATCATCTCCGCCGGGGAGAAATCGCGCGTGCCCTTGGGAATAGACGGTTTTTGCATGCAAAAACAATTTTTAATATTTCATTCTTAATTTTTCAACTAATCGGCGATCAGTTTTTTGTATTTCACCCGGTGGGGCTGCGTGTCGCCGCCCTGAGCCTTCTTCCACGCCTCGTACTCCGAGTAGGAGCCCTCGTAGAAGACCACCTTCGAATCGCCCTCGAACGAAAGGATGTGCGTGGCGATACGGTCGAGGAACCAGCGGTCGTGCGAAATGACGACGGCGCATCCGGCGAAATTTTCAAGACCTTCCTCCAGCGCCCGCAGCGTGTTCACGTCGATGTCGTTGGTCGGCTCGTCCAGCAGCAGCACGTTGCCCTCTTCTTTCAGGGCGAGGGCCAGGTGGAGACGGTTGCGCTCGCCGCCCGACAGCATGCCGCACTTCTTCTCCTGATCGGCGCCCGAGAAGTTGAAACGGGCCACATAGGCGCGGGCGTTGACCTGCCGGTTGCCCAGCGTCATCAGATCCAGACCGCCCGAAATCACCTCGAAGACCGTCTTTTCGGGGTCGATCGACTTGTGCTGCTGGTCCACATAGGCCAGTTTCACCGTGGGACCCACGCGGAACGAACCGCTCGTGGGCTCTTCGAGGCCCATGATCATCCGGAAGAGGGTGGTTTTGCCCGTACCGTTGGGGCCGATGACGCCCACGATGCCGGCCGGAGGCAGCGAAAATTCCAACCCCTCGTACAGCACGCGGTCGCCGAAGGCTTTCGAAACGTCGTGCGCCTCGATCACCACGTCGCCCAGACGCGGACCGTTCGGGATGAATATTTCGAGTTTTTCCTCTTTCTGCTTCGTGTCCTCGTTCATCAGCTTGTCATAGGCCGACAGACGGGCCTTCGACTTGGCGTGGCGGCCCGAGGGCGACATGCGCACCCACTCCAGCTCGCGTTCGAGGGTCTTGCGGCGCTTCGACTCCTGCTTCTCCTCCATAGCCATGCGGGTGGTCTTCTGATCGAGCCAGCCCGAATAGTTGCCCTTCCAGGGAATGCCCTCGCCGCGGTCGAGTTCGAGAATCCATCCGGCGACATTGTCGAGGAAATAGCGGTCGTGGGTCACGGCGATCACCGTACCCTTGTATTGTTGCAGGTGCTGTTCCAGCCAGTCGATCGACTCGGCGTCGAGGTGGTTGGTGGGCTCGTCGAGCAGCAGTACGTCGGGCTGCTGCAACAGCAGGCGGCAAAGAGCCACGCGGCGGCGCTCACCGCCCGACAGGTGCGTCACCGGCTCGTCGGGATCGGGACACCGCAGGGCGTCCATCGCACGCTCCAGCACGCTGTCCAGCTCCCAGCCGTTGCACTGGTCGATCTTCTCGTACAGCTCGCCCTGACGCTCGATCAACTTGGCCATCGCATCGTCGTCCATCGGCTCGCACAGCTTCATATTGATCTCCTCGTACTCCTTCAATAGAGCCACCGTCGCCGCGCAGCCCTCTTCGACGACCTCGCGGACCGTCTTGGCATCGTCGAGTTTGGGCTCCTGTTCGAGATAGCCCACCGTGTAGCCGGGCGAAAAGACCACTTCGCCCTCGAAATTCTTGTCGATGCCGGCGATGATCTTCATCAGGGTCGATTTTCCCGAACCGTTCAGACCGATGATGCCGATCTTGGCGCCGTAGAAAAATGAAAGGTAGATGTTGTTGAGCACCCGTTTCTGGTTGGTGAAGGTCTTGCTTACGCCGACCATCGAAAAGATGATTTTTTCGTCTGCCATATTTATCGTTATCGTCGTGTTTTTGCTTAATCGTACAAAGATACAACAATAAGCGTTAAAAATTAAGGTTCGGGACTAAAAATTGCCGCCGACCGTGCGGGCCGGGCGTAAAAAAGCCGCACTCCTCAGCGGAATGCGGCCGTTCGCCGGTATCGTATCTCCGGCCTAATAGTTCTCTTTCTTGGGCTCGAAATAAGCCTGCGGGTGCTTGCAAGCGGGGCAGAGCTTCGGAGCCTCCTCGGCCTCGATGACGAAACCGCAGTTGCGGCACTGCCACCAGATCTTGCCGTCGCGCTTGAAGAAATTGCCGTCCGTCAGGCGGCTCAGCAGTTTCAGGTAGCGGCGCTCGTGTTCGGCCTCCACCGTCGAAATCATCTTGAATGCGGTGGCTATTTCGGTGAATCCCTCCTCCTCGGCTACGCGGCCGAATTCGCGGTAGAGGACATCCCATTCCTCGTTCTCGCCCTTGGCGGCAGCCAGCAGGTTTTCGGCCGTCGTGCCGATGGGGCCGGTGGGGTAGCTGGCCGTGATCTCCACGTCGCCGCCCTCGAGGAACTTGAAGAAACGCTCGGCGTGCTCCTTCTCCTGCTCGGCAGTCTCGGCGAAGACACCTGCGATCTGCTCGTAACCCTCCTTCTTGGCCTTGCTGGCGAAAAAGACGTAACGGCTGCGGGCCTGGCTCTCGCCGGCGAAAGCTTTCAGCAGATTCTGTTCGGTACGGGTACCTTTGATGCTCTTTTCCATAATCTATAATGTTTTAAGTGTGTGCGTTTTTACTGTTACAAAGATAACGATTTCCCGAAACAATCTCCAAGAAATAGCCATCGTTTCTTTCGATAGGACTATTCGGTTTACTTATAGGTCGTTTCCCGCCAGTGCGTCCACGTCGGCACGGAAGACGCCGTAGGCTGCGGGCAGCGACATCGTGTCGGCGGCCTCGGGCGGCAGGATGCGGTAGCCGGGCAGCGCGACCCACACGGGAGCGGTCTCAAGCCGGTAGTCCATGCGTCCGTCGGCATGGCGGACGGCTTCGACGGCAGCCACCAACCCTCCGTCGGTGTAACGCCGCCGCTGGTTCGAAACCAGATTGCCCAGCGAGTAAAGCACCACATGCGACGAATCGGCCCTCCAGGGCTGCACGACGTGCGGATGGCTTCCGACCACCACGCCGACGCCGTTGCGACGCAAAAATGCAGCCAGACTCCGTTGTCCGGCGTTCTCCCGACGCTCGTACTCATTGCCCCAATGGAGGCAAGCGACGATGAAATCGACCCCGGAGGCCCGGGCTTCGGCCAGGTCCGCGGCCATGCGCACGGTGTCGATGAGATTGACGATCGTGCCCGCGGGAACGGGCATGCCGTTGGTGCCGTAGGTATAGTTGACGATCGCCAGCCGCATGCCGCAACGGTTCAAGTAAAGCGGGTTATTCTTCTTGTAGTCAGCGCTGTCCGCGAATACGCCCGTATGGAGTATTCCGCAGCGGTCCAGTTCGGCCACCGTCGTGCGGATGCCTTCGGCGCCTCCGTCGCAGCAATGGTTGTTGGCCAGCACGGCGACATCCACACCCGCATCGCGCAGGGCGTCGGCCAGCGCCACCGGCGACCGGAACAGCGGGTAACCCGTGTAACAGCCGCGGCGGGTGAGGGTGGTTTCGAGATTCACGACCGTGAGGTCTGCCGCCCGCATCCGGGGCGCGAGAGCCGCGAAGACGGGCCGATAGTCGAACCGTTCTCCGCACCGCGCCGCCTCGACCTGCGGCATGTGCTGCATCACATCTCCTCCGAACCACAGCTTCATCCGCTGGGGCGGCGGAACCTGCCCCGGCCCCGTCCAGCCCGCAGGCTGCGGCCAATCGCGCCGCGCGGGACCTCCCGCAGGCGTGCAGCAGACCGCGACGAAGACCACGGCGGCCAGAATATGTATCCGACGGACTCGCATGATAATTGCGGTGCAAAGTTACGCTAAAAAAATGTCGATGCGCAATTTCAAAGGTATAATTTACGCCGTCGTCTCCTCGGCAACATTCGGACTCATCCCGCTGTTTTCGATTCCGCTGCTGCAAGCCGGCATGGCCTCCCCGGCGATACTCTTCTACCGGATGCTGCTCTCAGCGGCGATGATGGGCCTCGTGGCGCTCGTCACGCACCGCAACCTCCGCATCTCGGGCCGTGACGCCGCCGTGCTGGGATTGCTGGCCGTGATGTATGCCGCCACGTCGCTGGGGTTGCTGCGCTCCTACGATTATATCCCGAGCGGAGTGGCCACGACCGTCAATTTCCTCTATCCGCTGGTGGTGGCGATCGTCATGGCGCTCTTTTTCCGCGAACACAGCTCGGTGTGGATCGTCGTCGCCATCTTCATCTCGCTGGTGGGCGTGGCCCTGCTGGCGTGGGGCGATGCCGGACACCAGGACCCCGCGCGCGGACTGGCTTTCGCCGGAATGACCGTCGTGACCTATGCCGTCTACATAATAGGGGTGATGAAAAGCCGCACCGCAATGCTCGATCCGCTGGTCGTGGCCTTCTACGTGCTGACCTTTTCGGCAGCGATCTTCCTGGTCTACGCCCTCTCGACCTCGGGACTCGGGGTAGTCCACACGTGGCCGACGTGGCGCAGCCTGCTGTTGTTGGCGCTCCTGCCCACGGTGCTGTCGAACTACACCCTCGTGCAGGCCATCCGGCACATCGGGCCCACGATGACCTCGATCCTCGGGTCGATGGAGCCGCTGACAGCCGTGCTGGTCGGGGTGGTGCACTTCGGCGAGCGGTTCGACCTCGACGCCGCGGCGGGGCTGATCCTCGTGATCACGGCCGTGATCATCGTCATTCTACAAACGCACCATACGCCGCCCGCACCTCCGGCCGACATCCCGACGCAGCCGCAGGAGTGATCCCTATTTCCGATTGGGATTTTTGGGGAACCAGCCTTTGGCCACGCGCTTGCGCTGTTCGAACAACTCGCCGATAGACCAAAGCGACGAGGCGCCCCACACGGCCAGCAGCGTGGACCAGAGGAGATGCCGCACGGCGATCGAACCGATGACGGCGGCGACGCCCATCACGAGGAACAGCCACCAGATCTTCACGCCGAACCAGTATTCGCCTTTGATGACCAGCGGATGGAAAATGCCGATTATCAGGAAAGTGGCAACGCCGATGACGATGCCGGTGAGATTGTATTGCGCTAAAAATTCCATATTGCACCATTGTTTTGAATCGGGTCCGACACTCGGATCGCGGTCGGAGGAACGCCGGTAACTGTGCAGCCCGAAAGCGGGAAGGGCAGCCAGCCGGCGAAACACGTCCCAGTCGGTCCGGGAACAAAGATAGTAAAATAGGCGGTCAAAAAAAAGCGGCTCCCGGAAAGGAACCGCCTGTACGCAACGCCGTCAGGCCGGCGTTCAGAAATTATACTGCAACATCACGTTCACGCGGTTGGCGTGTCCCTTGTCGTTGTTCATGTCCTTGCGCGAACCGTAGAGGTATTCGCCGGCCACCTTGCAGCGCGGGGTGAGCGAGTAGAAGACATTGCCGAAAATATACTGTCCCTGCTTGTACTGATCGTCGGTGTAGTAGCCGTGGCTGCGCTGCACGCGGACCGTCGAGTAACCGCCCGAGATGAACAGCCGGCGGGTCAGGTTGATCTGCGCGGCGGCCTGCCAGCCCCACATCGGCATCATGCGCACGAGCGAGGGGTCCTCGGGATTGGGCGTGAAGTCGAGTCCCGAACCCGTCAGATCCTGAATATAAGGCGTGATGCCTTCGCCGTAGACGCCGTTCATGAAGAGGCGCAGGGGCTTGCAGACCTTGATCGTGCCGCTGAACTGCACGCCCCAGCCCAGCAGCGAGGTGTTGGAGTCCTTCGACACTTTATACATATAGGGGTTGCGCAGCACGCCCGAAGCGCGGATGTGGCTGCTGCGGTCGGCGCCCCACGCATACTGGAAATACATCGGAACGTCGGGCACGCGCTGGTGCATGGGTTTGAAATTGTCGCCGTAGGTGGCGCTCACCTCGGGGAGCTCGGCGGCGATTCCGAACTTGAGGTGGTTGTCCGCAAAGGCGTATTCGTAGCGGATCAGCGTGGCGAAGTTGAAGTTATAGGCGTTGGGGCCTTGGAAGTCGATGGTCGTGGGGGCCGCCGAGAGGTCGCAGAAGGTCGTCACGTCGCGTCCCAGCGTGAGGCCCAGGAACGACACGTAAGCCGAACGCACACGGGGCGTATAACTGCCCTCGGCGCCTCCGCGGAAGTCGGCGTCCATGAAGATCACCACGCGGCCCAGCGCCCGGGTGTTGGTGATGGCCTTCATGAAGATCCGCGAGGTCGAAGCGTCCATCATCAATTTCTGTTTCGTGTTGTAATTGCCGTGGACGGGGATGTCGTAGGTCACGAAGTCGATGTTATCGACGATACCGTCGAAATCGTATCCCGCACGGAGGCTGACGAAGCCGCCCAGCGAGAACGAGAAGCGGTTGTTCTTCGTGGCGAAGACGAACTGCGGTTTCTCGACCTGCTGGAAGCCGGGGCGGTGGGTGTCGATATAGTCCTGCGTGGCATTGTCCATGGACATCCGGTTGAGCGCCGCAGCCTGCCGCAATGCGGCGGGATCGTAGTTGTAGAGGGTGTCCACCTCGCGCACGGAGATCAGGTAGACCGTCGGCGAATATTCGCCGCGCATGGCCCTGCGTTCGAACCGCTGAGCCGACGCCGTACCCGCAAGCAGTAGAGCTACAATCAAAAGTCGAAAAGTTTTCATAAGCTGAATGAATTTGGTTTTTAATGTTTTTGCTCCTGTTCGGAGTGTCAATACCCAGCCGCCGTTTCCGCAACTTACATGCCAACCCGCCGGCGTAAGACACCGGATTTAGGGGCGAACGGTTCGTCCGGCCGCTTTCTATCCGCTTCTGCGCCTCTTTGGCTCCGCCTCAGACACTTCCGCGCGCTAAAAATGCAAACACGTTTGCTCTTACCCTCGCTTATGCGTATCTTTGTCCCCGAATAAATATATTAAGGTATATGCTTTTTCTGTCGATGTTTCTCCTCGCCCTGACAGCCATTGTTGCGGATTTCATCCATTTCCGGCGCAACCGGCACCGGCATGTTCCGCGGCGCAAGGCCCTGATCGCATGGGCCGCCGCGACGGATGCCCTGCCGCTCGTTTCGTCGGTCATCAACGTTCTCAGCCCCGACAACGGCACGGGACTGATGTATCTTTATATGTGGCTGTTCTGGGGATGGATCGTCACCGTACTGCCGCGCCTGGCGTTCTACGTCTTCAATTTCCTGCACCTGCGCCGCACGGGCTATGCCGTCGCCGCGGGCCTCACGCTCTTCTTCCTCTGGGGCGCGACGTGGGGCCGCACGTCGATCCGCGTGAGCGAAGTCGAAATCCGCTCCGACCGCATTCCCGAGGCGTTCGACGGCTACCGGTTCGTGCAGATCAGCGACATCCACGTGGGCACGATCGTCCGGCCCGAACACGACCTCGCACGCCTCGCGGAGTGTATCAACTCCCTGCATCCCGACGCGGTGTTTTTCACGGGCGACCTCGTGAACATCCGCGCCGAGGAGCTCGACGCTCGCACGCGAACGCTTCTGCGGCAGATCGAAGGTCCCGTCTGGTCGGTGACGGGCAACCATGACGTAGGCACCTATATCAAGGATTCGGTGCGCTTTCCGGCCGCCGTTCAGGCCCGCGAGGTGGTCGCCCGCCAGCGTTCGATGGGGTGGCGCGTGCTGGAAGACACGACCGTCTACCTGCGGCGCGGCGCAGACAGCATCTCGCTCACGGGGATTTCGTTCGACCCCGCGCTGCGTGACCGCCGCCACGACCGCAATCTTCCGGCTCCGGCGCTCGGACGGGCTTATGCGGGCGTTCCCGATTCGCTCTTCAACATCACGCTGGTCCACCTTCCGCAGCTCTGGGGGCAGATTCTCGAAACGGGTCACGGCGATCTGACCCTCTCGGGACACGTCCATTCGATGCAGTTCAAAATCCGCCCGTGGGGGCGCGGATGGTCGCCCGCATCCTGGATCTACGAACATTGGAGCGGACGCTACGATGCGGACGGACGCACACTTTATGTCAACGACGGCACGGGATATGTTGCATACCCCATGCGACTGGGCGCATGGCCCGAAGTCACCCTCTTTACCTTGAAGCGATGCGAGTAACACTATCCTTTGCCACGACGGCCGACGGTTATCTGGACGACAACACGCCGGAACGGCTCATTCTGTCCACTCCCGGGGACTGGAAGGCGGTGCTGCAACTGCGGGCCGCGCACGACGCCATCCTCGTCGGGGCCGAAACGCTGCGGCACGACAATCCGGCGCTGCTCCTGCGCGACCCAGCAGCCCGCGCACACCGGGCAGCTTCGGGGCTGCGGCCCGACCTGACGAAAGTGACCGTCACGCGCTCGGGACGAATCTCCCCGAAGCTGCGGTTCTTCACCGAAGGGGATGCCGACCGCTACGTATTTTCGCCGATGGAAATTCCGGAACTGAATGGAGTTGCGGAGGTTATCTCGACCGACGGTTCAATTACGGCCGCCGGGATCGTCACCGAGCTGGAGAAACGCGGCGTCGGCAATTTGCTGGTCGAAGGCGGCGCGCAGATGCTCGGCATGTTCCTCGCCGAAGGGATGGCCGACGAAGTGCGCCGGGCGGTCAATCCGCGGCTGACGCTCGGACCCGAAAGGGGAGGAGCGCGGTTCGTGTTCACGCCTCCGCCGGGCGCCGAATGCCGGCACGAAGAGGTGGACGGCATGGAGGTCACGACCTGCGTGCTGCGGCCCGACACCTCGGCCGAAGACCTCGGCTATCTGGCGCAGGCGGTCGCCGCAGGGCGTCTGTGTACGCCGAGTGCCACTTCCTACTGTGTGGGAGCCGTGGTCGTGCTGCCCGACGGACGCACGTTCACAGGCCACACCCACGAAACTTCGCCCACGCACCACGCCGAGCAGGAGGCCGTCCGCAAGGCCCTCGACGCCGGTGCCGAGCTGCGCGGCGCCACGATCTACTCCTCGATGGAACCGTGCTCCCGGCGCAGCAGCGAGCCCGAAAGCTGCACGCAGCTGATCCTGCGCCACGGCTTCGCCCGCGTGGTCTTCGCGCTGTACGAACCCGACCGTTTCGTCTGCTGCCGCGGGGCGCAGACCCTGCGCGAAGCGGGCGTCGAGGTGCGGGCGTATCCCTTGCTGGCGGGCGGTGTCCGCGAGGCCAACGCCCATCTGCAATGACAATTCGGCTCATTTTGTGTCCATAAAGGTCTATAAATGTCCTAAATGGCATATGGACTGTCGAATATATCGGAAGAACATCTATATTTGCTCCATAAACGAATAAAGCTATGAGAAAAGCAGTCAAGATCGCCTTCGTGGCGGCGGCGATGGTTCCGGCGCTCGCACTGGCGCAGGGAGAGCGCCGGATGCTCTCGCTCGACGAGGCGATCTCCGTCACCCTCACGGAGAATCCCGCGATGAAGGCCGCCGCCTACGAGGAGCGCGCGGCCCAGCAGGAACGCCGCGCGGCCATCGGCCTCCGCATGCCGCAGATAAACGTCACGGGCGCCTATGCCTACATGGCCAAGGACATCGGATTCGATTTCAACGACATGAAAGGTCCGGCCAAGGACCTGACGGGCAAAATCCTCGGCAGCGGGCTGATCACCGACCCGACGATCATCCAGGGCATCCAGGGATTGCTGAACCCGATGATGAACGCCGACTGGTTCCTCAAAGTGCAGGACCGGAGTCTGGGCTTCGTGGGCGGCGAGGTGACACTCCCGATCTGGATGGGCGGCAAGATCAACGCCGCGAACCGGGCCGCGAAGATCAACGAGAAGAGCGCCGCGGAACAGGGCAACCAGACCCGCAACGCATTGATCTCGGAACTGGTGGAGCGCTACTTCGGACTGGCTCTCGCCACGCAGGTCGTGGAGGTGCGCCGTCAGGTGGTCGAAGGCGTGCGCAAACACCTGGAGGATGCCGTTGCACTCGAAAAGAACGGCATGATCGCCCAAAGCGAACGGCTCTACGTCGCTTTCAAGATGGCCGAAGCCGAACGCGAGCTGGCCAATGCCGAATTGCAGGCCGCGACCATCGCCAGCGCTCTTTCGAACACGCTGGGACGCGAAAACGAGTGGCAGCCCGTAACGTCGATGTTCATCCTTTCGAAAGTCGAGGAACTGGACTATTATCAGGACCTCGCGCAGATCCGCAACCCGCTGCTGAGCCAAGTATCGCTCAAACGCCAGCTGGCCGAGGAGGGCGTTCGCGTCCAGCGCGCCGACTTCCTGCCGCAGGTGGCGGCCATCGGCGGCGGCTCGTTCTACAACTATCAGGTCGCAGGGCTCGTGCCCCGCTGGGCCGTGGGCGTGGGGGTCAACATCAAGATCTTCGACGGTCTGAACCGCGAATACAAATATTCGGCGGCCAAACAGACGGCGCGCCGCGTGAGCGAGTTGCAGAACAAGGCCGGCAAGGATATTTCGGTGCTGGTGGAGAAGCTCTACAACCAGATGATGAACTACCGCAACCAGATGACCTCGATCGACGCTTCGCTGGCATTCGCCGAAGAGTACCTGCGGATGAAGAACGCCGCGTTCCTCGAAGGCATGAGCTCCTCGTCGGACCTGATCGACGCCGAACTGAATCTTGCGGGAGTCCGCACCGAACGCCTGCAAGCGGCCTACAACTACGATCTGCTGCTGGCCCAGCTGCTCGAAGCCGCGGGCATCAGCGACGAATTTCCGGCCTACGCGCGCCGCAATGACGCGCAGCCCGTTTTCTTTGACAAAAAATAAAAAACATACGCTATGAAACGAAGCAACGTAATCGGAATTCTGGCTGCCGCGGCGGTCATCGTTCTCTCGGTCGTACTGATCAGCTGGTACCTCACCAAACGTACCCCGACGCTGATTCAGGGAACGGTGGAGTGCACCACCTACAAAGCCTCGTCGAAGGTCCCGGGACGCATCGACGACATGAAGGTCGAGGAGGGCGACCGCGTGGAGAAAGGGCAGCTGCTCTACACGCTCTCGACGCCCGAACTGGATGCCAAACTCCAACAGGCCGAGGCCGTGAAGAGCGCCGCTGCGGCGCTGGACGCCGCCGCCGTAGCCGGTGCGCGCATCCAGCAGATCGAAGCCGCGCTGAACATGTGGGAGAAGGCCCAGGCAGGGCTGGAACTGGCACGCAAGACCTTCGAGCGTGTGCAGAACCTCTACAACGACGGGGTGGTGCCCGCTCAGAAGCTCGACGAAGCCTCGGCCAACTACAAGGCCATGGAGGCGACGGCGCAGGCCGCCAAAGCGCAGTATGACCTGGCCTCGGACGGAGCCCGCAAGGAGGACAAGGAGGCCGCAGCGGCGCGTGTCCGTCAGGCCGAAGGCGCCGTCAGCGAGGTCGAGTCGTACCTCAGCGACGCGATGGTCTACTCGCCCGTCACGGGAGAGATTTCGACGATCATCGCCGAACAGGGCGAGCTGGTCGGCAGCGGTTATCCCGTGGTGGCGATCCTCGACATGAGCGACATGTGGGTGACTTTCAACATCAAGGAGACGCTGATGCCCGGTATCCGGATGGGAATGCGCATGAACGGATACGTGCCGGCGCTGGATGCCGACGTGGAGTTCGAAGTGACGTACATCTCCCCGCAGGCCGACTTCGCCACGTGGGCCGCGACCCGCACGCAGGGAGGATTCGACATCCGCACCTTCGCCGTGAAGGTCAAGCCCGTTTCGCCGGTCTCGCACATGCGTCCGGGAATGAGCGTATTGGTGGACTGGGACAAAATCGAACGATAGGCGATGCCCGGATTCCTGAGCCATACCGGAGCCGTCATGCGGCGCGAAATGCACAGGCTGACCCATCAGCCGATGTATTTCGTGCTGATGGTCGTGCTGCCCGTGGTGTCGTTCGCATTCTTCGCCCTGCTGTTCAACAAGGGCGCGATACGCAACATCCCGATCGCCGTGCTGGACGAAGACCATACGACGCTCTCGCGCAAGGTCGCACAGATGATCGACGATACGCCTACGGCGATGGTCGCATACGACATTCAGTCGATGGACGAGGGCGAGCGGCTGATGCGCGAAGGAAAGATCATAGCCATCGTGCAGATCCCGGCCTTCTTCGAAAAGAACATCCTGAGCAACAGCCAGACCCATCTGGAGAATTACATATCGGGAACCAACATATCGGTCAACGGACTGTTGTCGAAGGACATTCAGACCGCCGTGACGACCTTCACGGCCGGCGTCCAGCTCCAGGTGCTGATGAAGCAGGGGCTCACCCAGCGGCAGGCCATGGCCCAGCTGATGCCCGTGCGTTTCGACCGCCACGTGCTGTTCAATCCCCACATCAACTACGGGTACTATCTCTCGCCGAGCTTCATGCCCATGATGCTGATGATCTTCGTGGTGATGGTGACCATCTTCTCCATCGGCACCGAACTCAAACACGCGACCGCCCGCGAATGGATGGCCGCGGGCAACGGCTCCGTCTGGGCGGCCCTGCTGGGCAAGGTGCTGCCCATCACGGCCATCATGTTCCTGATCTCGCTGGTGATGCTTCTGATCAATTTCAAGATCGTGGGAACGCCCCTGAACGGCAGTCTCACGGTCATTCTCATCGGCACGCTGCTGTTCATCCTCAGCTATCAGTCGATCTCGGTGCTGATCGTCTCGCTGCTGGCCAATCTGCGGCTGTCGCTCTCGATCGGCGGCGGATATTCGGTGCTGGCGTTCACTTTCTCGGGACTCACGTTCCCGATCATGGCCATGTGGGAGCCGATGCAGTGGGTGAGCAAGATTTTCCCGTTCACGTTCTACACCGACATCTTCGTCGATCAGATGCTTCGCGGAACGCCGTGGGTCTACTCGCTGCCCGATCTGGGATATATGATGCTCTTCATTGTCTTACCGCTCCTCTGCCTGCCGCGTCTGCAAAAGGTATGCACGGAGGAAAAATTCTGGGGGAGGTTATAGTATGAGTCGATTCACACACCAGATGGCCTCCTATTGGAAGCAGTTGGGGGCGGTCATCCGCAACGAGTTCCAGACGATCTTCAAGGACGGCGGCGCCATGCTGATCCTGATCTTCGCGCTCATCATCTACGCCACGGCCTATTCGCTGGCCTACGGTTCGCAGGTGCTGCGCAACGTGCCGATCGGCGTGGTGGACGAATCCCGCACGCCGACCAGCCGCAGTCTGATCGAGACCTTCAACGCCGGGCCCAACACCTACGTCGCCTACACGCCGACCTCGATGGAGGAGGCCCGGGAGTTGTTTTACGCCCGCAAGATCTACGGCGTGGTCTACATCCCCGCGGACTACGAAAAGAAGCTCTACGGCGGCGAGCAGGCCAATGTGGCGATCTACTGCGACGCCAGCTATTTCCTGATGTACCGGCAGGTGTTCCAGGAGGTCGTGACCTCGATCGGCAAGACGGGGGCGATGGTCGAATTCCAGCGCCTGATCGCCAAGGGAGCCAACATCCCGCAGGCGCAGGCCACGACCCAGCCCGTGATCTACCAGTCGCACAACCTCTTCAACCCCTATCTGGGTTACGGAACGTTCGTCATGCCGGCGATCATCATGGTCATCATCCAGCAGACGATGCTCATCGGCATCGGCATGATCGGCGGCACGTGGCGCGAATTCGGACTCTACCACAAACTCTGCCCCGCAGGACGGCGGCGGATGTCAACGCTGCCGATCGTCCTGGGACGCGGGCTGGTCTACGCACTGATCTACGCCGTGACCTGCACCTACATCCTCGGGCTTCACTACCGGCTGTTCCACTTCCCGATGAACGGCACGACGGGAGCCGTGATGCTCTTCATGGGGGTCTATCTGGCGGCCTGCATCGCTATGGGAATCGCCGTTTCGACGTTGTTCCGCTACCGCGAAAACTCGCTGCTGCTGTTGCTGTGGACTTCGATTCCGATACTGATGCTCAGCGGCGTGTCCTATCCGCAGCAGGGCATTCCCGACTGGCTTTTCAACCTCGGACAGCTGTTCCCGAGCAGCCACGGCGTCAACGGCTTCATCCGCATTCAGACGATGGGGGCTACGATCCCCGAGGTCTTCGCCGAGATCAAGTGGCTCGTCATCCTCACGGTCGTCTACGGCGGGCTGGCCTGCATCGGCATTCATCAGGTGATCCGCCGCGAACACAGAGCCAAGAGTTCCGTTTAAGAGCGACGGAGATCACACCGCCGCCCGCGCAAGACGCGGATTTTAGGAGGCGACGGACAGGCTACACGCGAACGATCCGGTTCTGCGCCCATCCTCAAACAAAAACGTCAGGCAGAAACCTGACGTTTTTGTTATTTGCCATTGCTAAAATCTTCCGGGGCCTCCACCGTGGAAACCTCCCGGGGGAGGTCCGCCGGGACCGCCGGGACCCATGCGGCGCTGGCTGCCGGACTGTTGCTCCACGCCGTAATCTTTGAGGTTGCGCGAACCTTTCTTGCCGAAGCGGCGCAGGTTGTAGGTGAACTGCACCATGTAGTAACGTCCGATGACGCTGTTGGTGGAGTTCTGCGTATAGCCCGAACCCGTCGTGCGCGAGAAAGCCCGGTTCTGGTTGAGAAGGTCGTTGACGCCGATCATCACCTCGCCGCGCTTGTTCCTGAAGACCTTTTTGCCCAGCCATGCGTTGCAGAGCAAATAATCTTCCGAGTAATCGTTCGTGAAACCGATATACTGCGAGTAGGCCGCGCTCGCCGTGAAGGTGAAGCCCAGCGGGAAGACCACTTTCAGGTTGCCCTGCGCCGTGTGGTTGAAATAGCGGTTTTTCGAATTGTCCGAGTTCAGCGAGTTCGTGGCCTCGTTGTAAGTGCCGTTCCACGAGAGGGTGAAATCGACGTTCTCCGAAATATTGCTGCCCAGCACGGCCCGGAAGTCGTAGCCCATGTTCTTGGTGTCATTGCGCTCGCCGCCCGTGATCATGCCCGTCGCCGAGTCCACCGTACCGCCCAGCATGCTGGGGGTCTTGGTGTAGATGACGCCCGCCATGACGTTGAAGTTCGATTTGAGGAACCCGATCGGCAGTCCGTAGCTCAGGTGGGTCCGCAACTGCCAGTAACCGTCGAGGTTGGTGGTCGTCGAGTAGAAGTTGGGCGAATAGGACTCTCCGTCGATGACGATCTCACCGGGCCGCTGCACCAGGTGCGAAGCCGTGTAATCCAGCGTCGTATTCATCGAGAACATCCACATGAAAGTCCGGCCCTTCTCGACGTTGGAGTTGGTGTAGTGGAAATTCACCCGGTGCGAATAGGTCGGTTTCAGATTCGGATTACCGTGGGTGATATTCTGGGCGTCGGAAACGTCGTAAACGCTCTGCAAATCGGTGATCGACGGGCTGTCGGTGTAGGAGGAAACGAAGAGCCTCAGCGAGTTTTCACGGTTGATGTTCAACTGACCCATCATGAAATAGGTCACGTTGTTGTAGGCATGTTTGATCTTCTCGGCATCGTCGCGCACGATCTGTCCGTCGAGGGCCGAACGCTGGTAGTAGACGTTGGCGATGAACGTGTTGCGCTCCTTCGAAAAACGGAAGCCGGGGCCCACGCTCTGCGTCAGATAGCCGCTTTCATAGGAGTTCGACAGCGAACGGTCGGGGATAAGCCCGGCGATCGAGAAGTCGTCGCCCGTGATGTAGGAACGCTTGTCGCGCTCCTGCGAGTTGTAGGACACGCGGTACTGGAAGCTCACCTGCGCGTACTTGGCCACGGGTTCGGTATAGGTGAGGCTGCCTCGCAGGCTGTACGACGACGAAGGCGCCAGATTGCGCAGGTAGCGCAGTTCGGTGTAATTCTCCGGGTTCCAGACGCCGGTTGCCGGGTCGATCGCCGGCCGGTCGGGCAGGGTGCCGAGAACATTCGACCACGAGTTCGAATTGTTCGTGTTGTCCGAGTAGCTGAACGAACCGTCGAGGGTGATCGTGCGGCCGTTCTTGCCCAACTTGGCCCGGTAGACGGCGCTCGTCCCCACGTTGTAGCCGTGGCGCAGGGCGTCGCTGAAATTATCCGTACGGCTGTAACCGCTGCCGCCGTCAGCGGGGGCGCCGAACTGCCATCCGGTCGTGCGGCTCCACGGGTCGTTGGACTGGTAGCTGAAACGCGGGCGGATCATCAGGTTCTGATTCTCGGAGATCTTCCACTCCAGACGGGCGTTGAACCGGTGGTTGTAGCCCTTCGTGTCGGAATAGCCGTTGGTCATCAACGTATCGAGACGCATCGGAGCCTCGTACCACTTTTCCACCGTCGAACGGTTCTCGGTATTGGTGTTGTTGAAGAAATAGCTGCCCTGGAACGTCACCTGGTCGCGCTTGCCCCACGAGTCGGAGTAGTTGATGCCGATGGCGTTGACCGTCGCCACGCCGCTCTGCGGACGCATCATGTACTGGCCCACGCTGCCGCGGCGTCCGCCGCCTCCGCTGCCCGAAACGCCCAGAATGTCCTCGAACGAGAAATTCTGTTGGTTGACGTTGTTGAACAGCCCGATGAGCGAAATGCGGCTGTCACCGCTGAATATGTTGGCATTGCCGCCGGCGATGTATTTGAATTTGTCCTCGGTCTCGGTGTCGGCATCGTATCCGAATCCGGCGTAGAGCTTGCCGAACTGCCCCTGCCGCATACCCGGACGGGTGACGATGTTGAGCGCCTTGTAGCCCTCGCCGTCGTCCATGCCCGAAAATTCGGCCGCGTCGGAGAGTTTGTTATAGACCTCCACGCGATCGACGGCCTCGGCCGGAAGCGATTTGATGGCCGTGGTGACATCCTCGCCGAAGAACTCTTTGCCATCGACGAAGATCTTCTTGACCGTTTCGCCCTGCGCCTCGACCGTACCGTCGGTGACGGTGATGCCGGGCATTTTTTTCAGCAGTCCTTCGACATCGGCGTCGGCGACGACCTTGAACGCTCCGGCGTTATAGCTCACCGTATCGCCTTTCTGCGAGGTGCGCAGCGCCTTGGCCTCCTTGACGACCGTCTCGATCTGCACGCCCGGTTTGAGTTTCAGCACGCCGAGGTTGAGTTTCGGGGTCGAAACCCGGAACGTCGTGTCAAGGTTGTTGTAGCCGATGAACGATACCGAAAGTTTGTATTCTCCGTAAGCGAGCGACGGCATGGAAACCGCGCCTTTGAATGCCGAGGTGAAGCCCTGTTGCTTCTCCGGGGTCTTGACGGGTGACACGATCAGCACGGCCCCGGCGACGCTTTCCCCGGTATCGGCATTGACGACCGTGGCCGTCACGCTGCCCCTCTGGGCGAAAGCCGCTGCCGTACAGAACGTCAGCAGGGTAGTCAGTAGTATTCTTTTCATGTTTGCCTGTATGTGTATATCTCTTTTTCGTAGAAGCGCAGAACCGGATTGAAAGGGTCCATTCATTCCGCCGCCCCTAAATCCCGGCTCTTGGCCGGGTTAGCCGGATTAGCCGGGCAAAAATAGTATTTTTGCAGCAAATTCACGCCTGCCGCACGGGCGAATCGGCAAAAAAAGGGTGCCAGTCGCCCGGACCGGCACCCCGACTGCTACAAGCCTGAGAATCCTAACCTCACTCCTTTCCCTTTTTGTCCTTCGCCGGACGCGGCCTGTCGCAGTTATCCTTGCATTCGGCGTTTTTCTTACCGTCCTTGCCGCCCTTGTGCATCGCCTGCGGACCGTGACCGCGCTGGCCCGACATACGCATCTGCTGCTGTTGCTGCATCTGCGACCACTGCATGAACTGCTCGGTCGTCAGAATCGACTTCATCTTTTCGGCTTCGGCCTTGCGGGCGGCCTCCATCTTCTCGCGCTGGGCGATCATCTCCTTGATCTGCGCGAGGTTGATCGCATAGACCTGCTTGGCCTGCGCCTCGTTGAGCTTCAGCTGCTCGGTCATCCTGTCGGTCTTGCGCTGAGCCATCTGCTCGGCCGTCGGACGCTCCTTCGGGGCATCGGGTTTATTCTGCTGCTGTGCGAAAACGCTCGTTCCTGCCATCAGGCAGAGGGCCGTGACGGCCGCAAAAATCTTCTTTTTCATAACTTTCGAAATTAGGTTGTACATCGCTATATAAAAAGTGGCTCGTTTCCGGAAATCCCTTTTCCGGGGTCTGGTACAAAGGTAAAGCCAAAATGAAAAACCCGGAGCGGAACTCCGGGTGAAACGACAGAACGGCGCGGTCAACCGCCTATTCGACAGGGTGAACCGACTTCAGCCACTCCTTGAATTCGGGGGCCCGGGCCTTGGATATGACGATCCGCTCGGGCGTTTCGACCGTAAGGTGCAGCGTGAGGCGGCTCCCGAACCACACGGCGATCTCCTTCACCGCGCGGCGTGCGATGATGAACTGGCGGTTGGCCCGGAAGAAATCGGCCTCGGGCAGCAAGGCCTGCAACGCTTCGAGGGTCTTATCCAGCGGGTAGGCCGTGCCGTCGTAGCCGTAGGCCGTGACCTTCTCGTTGAACGTATAGCAGAAGGCGATCTGTTCGCGCCGGAGGGGGATGATCCGGTCGCGCACATGCACCAGGAAGACATCCTCGTGGCGGCGGACGGCCATCGTGCGGACACGCGAACCGTAGTCGTTGCGCTCGGTGGAGGTCAGGCGGCGCAGTTTGGCGAGGGCGCGGCGAACGTCGTCCGTATTGAGCGGTTTGAGCAGATAGTCGATGCTGTTGACCTTGAACGCTTCGAGGGCGTACCGGTCGTAGGCCGTGGTGAAGATGACCGGAGCGGTGATCTCCACGGCGTCGAAAATGCGGAACGAATCGCCGTCGGCCAGGTGGATGTCCATGAACAGCAGGTCGGGCTGGGGGTTCGCACGCAGCCATTCGATGCTCTCGGCGACGCTTTCCAGCGTCGCCACGATCTCCATCGAGGGCTCCTCCTGACGGAGTATCGCCGCGAGGTTGCGCGCGGCGGCGGTTTCGTCTTCGATAATCAGGGCTTTCATCCGGCAGTGGGGTTTTGCAGCGGCATGCGCACGGTGAAGGTCCGGCCGTTGTCGTCGATCTCGATACTGCGGCCCGTGATCAGATGCCAGCGGTTGCGCAGGTTCTCCAATCCGATGCCGGTCGAGGGTTCGGGTTCGAGCTTCGGGACCTTGGGATTCGAGACCACCAGCCGGTCGCCCTCGGTGCGCACCGAGATGTGGAACGGATTGCTGCGGGTGATCGAATTGTGTTTGACGGCGTTGTCGATCAGCGGTTGCAGCGAGAAGGCCGGGAGTTTCCACCCGAGGTACTTCTCATCGACATCGACATCGAAAAAGAGCTTGTCGGCATAGCGTATCTTGAATAGGTAGCTGTACGCTTCGAGGAATTTCAGCTCCTCGTCGAGCGTCATCAGCATGCTCTGGCCGTTCTGGATGATGTAGCGGAACGTGTACGAAAGCTGGTCGATGTAGGTCAGCGCCTTCTCGTCGTGCTTTTCGCGCACGAGCATCGCCAGCGAGTTGAGCGAGTTGAAGAAGAAATGGGGGTTGATCTGCCCGACGAGCATGTTGTAGCGCGTGGTGAGATTTTCGTTTTTGAGACGTTCGTTCTCCACGACGACGGCCTGCCGCTGCGAGATCAGCACGTAGATACGCCCGTAAAGCATCGACACCACCACGGCGAACGAACATTTCAGCAACAGCATGTAGTCGAACATCCGTCCACCCATAAAATTCATCTGGATACGGCCCGTGTGCCACTCGGTGACCGGGGCCACGCAGTAGAGCGCCACGGCGGCCGCGCAGCACCACAGGCAGCGCCGCACGAAGCGGGCCATCGAGTAGTTGCGGCGCACGGAGGTCAGGATCGAGAGCATGACGAACGACACTACGAGGTAATAGAACAGTTGCAGCAACAGTTCCGTACTCTTCGAAGGGCCGTTGTAGAGTTTGCCGTAATCGAACTCCTCGCCGTTGTGGCTGCGGACCTCCGCCAGCATCGGATGGGCATTTTCGGAACGCGGCAGCACCAGATCGGCCACGATGCGGTCGCCGGGGGCGATGCCCAGCCAGCGCATGCGCCGCGAAGGGACGTAAACGCTGTCGCCGTTCTCGTAGACGAGGTAGCCGTACCCGTCGGGATGCACCGCAAGCACACCTTCGTCGGTCCGCTCCACGATCCGTTCGCCGGCAGGCCGGGGCTGGTTGTCGCTGTTCAGGTCCACGAGCATCAGCAGCACGTAGGAGAAATTGACCACCAGGCTGATCGCCACGGCGACCAGCAGATTCAGAATCAGATCGGCGTATTTGGGCTGCAATTTCATGGGGATGCCGTTATTCGTCCTCCTTATACCACGATGCGTAAAGCATATAGTCGCGGGCCGTGCGGCGGATGATCTCCTCGCGCTGTTCTTCGGTCACCTCCTTGACCTTTTTGGCCGGAACGCCCGCATAGACCGAATTGGGTTCCAGCTGCGCATTGGAGAGCACCAACGCGTTGGCCGCGATGATGCAGCCCGAGGGGATATGAGCGTTGTCCAGCAGGGTGGCGCCCATGCCGATCAGGCAGTTGTCCCCGATGACCGCGCCGTGGATAATGGCGTTGTGGCCCACCGAAACGTCGTTGCCGATGATCGTCTGCGAAGGGTGCTTCGCCTTGTCGTAGATGGTGTGGAGCACCACGCCGTCCTGGATGTTCGTGCGGTCGCCAATGACGATCCGGTTTACATCGCCGCGCAGTACGGCGTTGTACCAGATCGAACAGTCGCGGCCGATGGTCACGTCGCCCAGAATGACGGCCGTTTCGGCCAGAAAGGTGTTTTCACCGATTACGGGCTCATGCCCGCGGACTTTTTTTATTAGTGCCATATATTTCCTTAATTTTTACAAGTATCGCCGCCGACAGCGCAAAGCACACTAACCGGTCGTCGCCCCTAAATCAGGCGTTTTTCGCCTGTTTGGCCTCCTGCCACAGTCGCTCCATATCGTCGAGCGACATTTCGTGAAGCGTATGGCCCTTTGCAGCAGCCTGTTCCTCCATGTAATTGAAGCGCCGCATGAACTTCTTGTTCGTGCGCTCCAGCGCCGATTCGGGGTCCACGCCGTAGAGGCGGCAGGCGTTGACGAGCGAGAACAGCAAGTCGCCGAACTCTCCTTCGAGGTCGGTTTTATTCCCCGACTTCATCTCGGCCTCGACCTCGCCCAGCTCCTCGCGGACCTTGTCCCAGACATCCTCCTTCTTCTCCCAGTCGAAACCCGCTCCCGCGGCCTTCTCGCCGACACGGTAGGCTTTGACCATCGCCGGGAGCGACCGCGGAACACCGCCCAGCGTGCCGCTCTTGCGCTTCTTCTTGCGGAGTTTCAGCGCCTCCCAGTTCTCGATGACCTCGGAGGGCGTGTTGGCGTGAATGTCACCGTAGACATGCGGATGACGGTAGATCAGTTTGTCGCACAGGGCATTGGCCACGTCTCCGAAATCGAACGCACCCTCTTCTTCGCCCAGCTTCGAATAGAACACCACGTGCAGGAGCAGGTCGCCCAGCTCCTCCTTGATGCCCTCCATATTGTGATCGGTAATGGCGTCGGCCAGTTCGTAGGTCTCCTCGATGGTGTTGCTGCGCAACGAATCGAAAGTCTGCTCGCGGTCCCAGGGACATTCGCGGCGCAGCGTGTTCATCACCTCCAAAAGACGGGCCGTGGCCGCCAAACGTTTGTCTTTTTCCATCAATGTCGTTCAATTAATTGGAACAAAGGTAACAAAAAAGTAACTTTGTTGCATACAAATTTCACGATTCGCCATGAAACTACGATTTCCGCTGCTCCTCGCGGCACTTCTCTGGGGACTCCTTTTCGCTTCGGCGCAGCCCGCACCGATAAAGACGACGCCCCGCGCCGAACACTTCACGTTCGGCCCCGGAACGACCGTCGCCGCCGACAGCGGATTGCAGCCGCTGGCCCGCTATGCCGCCGAATACCTCGGCTGCGAGGTCCGCAACGGCGTGGCGGGAAACGGAGCCGTCGTGCTGACGCTCGACGCGGCGGACGGCGGCAATCCCGAGGCGTACCGCCTCGACATCACACCCGAATACATCCGCATCGGCGGCTCGACCTACGGCGGAGTCTTCAACGGCGTGCAGCAGTTGTTCCGGCTCCTGCCGCCCGAGGTCTATGCCCGGAAAGGCGTCGCCGCGGGAACGCAGGTCGCCTGCGCGGAGATCGAAGACGCGCCGCGTTTCGCCTACCGCGGAATGATGCTCGACGTGGCCCGCACGTGGATCGACGAATCTAAAGTGAAACGTTATATAGACTTGTTTTCCTATCATAATATCAATAAATTGCACCTGCATCTTTCGGACGACGAAGGATGGCGCATCGAGATCAAGTCGCACCCCGAGCTGACGGAGATCGGCGGATTCCGCGGCGGCGATTCGCCCATCAGGCCCGTATACGGCAAATGGTCAGAGAAATACGGCGGTTACTTCACGCAGGAGGAGATGCGCGGACTGATCCGCTACGCCGCCGAGCGCAATATCGAGATCATTCCCGAGATCGACCTCCCGGGACACAGCCGCAACATCGCCTCGGTGCATCCCGAAATCCGCTGCAACTACCCGCCCGACACGGTATCGACCAACGGATACGATTACCGTTCGGCGTGGTGCGTGGCCCGCGAAGCGAATTACGCGCTGTTGGAGGATATTTTGGGCGAGTTGTGCGAGCTGTTCCCCTCGGAGTATATCCATGTGGGCGGCGACGAGGTCGAAATGACCCAATGGACCCGCTGCCCCGACTGCCGGACGCTGATGGCGCGCCTCGGGACGGACGATCCGCGCCGGTTGCAGGACCTCTTCATGGAGCGGACGGCGGCGATCCTCGCGGCGCACGGCAAGCGGCCCACGGTGTGGAACGAAGCGGTGCGCACGGGAGCCTTCACGAAAGCGTGCCGCGTGCACGGCTGGGAGAGCGTGAAAGCCTGCCTCGACGCCACGGCGAAAGGGTACCGGACGGTGGTGATGCCGGGCGAATATTTCTATTTCGACATGCGCCAGACACCCCGCGAGGATGGCCACGACTGGGCGACGATCTTCGATGCCAAAAAGGTCTACGGATTCGATTTCAGCGGATTCACCCCCGAGCAGATGCGCCGTGTCGAAGGGTTGCAAGGGGCGTTCTTCAGCGAAGCCTACGTTTCGCACGAGCCCGAGAAGCCCGACTACCTCGACTATATGCTCTTCCCGCGCGTCTGCGCCCTGGCGCGCATCGCGTGGAGCGGCAACAGCGAGGGCTGGGACGCCTATTACAAAGAGCTGAAAAGGGAACATTACGACCGCATGGCGGCGATGGGGATTCGTTTCCGCCTCTTCCCGCCGCGTCTGAGCTACAAGGAGGGGGCGTTCACAGCTTCGGCGGACGACGGTTCGGAGATTTTCTACCTCACGGACGGCTCTGCGGAGGAGCATCGCTACACGGGTCCGGTCCGCACCGCGCAGCCGCACCGATACCGCTTCTTCACCCGCTACAAGACGGCCCGGAGCCCCTATGCGACCGACAAATCCTACTGGCGGACCGTCACACCCGCCGTGGCGATCACGACCTCGATGGGCGAAAGCGAGAAATTTCCCTATTCGAATGCCGAAGGTTACCGCGGGCTGTCGCGGACGCGCCGCGCCTGCCGGCAGCAGGACTGGATTCTCTACACGTTCGAACAGCCCGTGAGGTGCCGCGAGATGTACTTGCAGACGGGAAATCGCCAGCTGCCGAAGACCATCGTGACGACGGGTTACGCCGAAATCTCCTACGACGGCACCCGGTTCGAACCCGCCGGAGAGCTGCTGATGGGCAGCATCGTGCTGCATCCCGAACGCGCGGTGAAAGCCGTGCGGATCGTCTCGACCTGCGACGACAACGGCACGCCCTACGTCACGATTCAGCCTCCGCAGGTGAAGCCGCTGTTGTGAGGGCGCAGCGGAAAAACAGATATTGCGCCAGGTAGTAGGTGATCATCACGACCCAGGTACGGGCCGGAACGGGGCCGACGAAGCGGTCCCAGGCGATCGCCGCATCGGAAAAGACGAACAGCAGGGCCGCACAGCGGAATCCGGCGGCACAAGCCCCGGCGTATTGGAACACCGAACAGAGCATCCCCGCGATGATCGTTCCATAGAGCGCCGTGCCGATACATTCGGCCGGAAACGGAGTCCGGGGGACGATGACGGCGAACAAGAACACGAGCAGCGGAACGACGACAGCCAGCGTCCCGGTGCGGGGTTTGCGCCGCGCCCGGGGCAGGAACCAGCGGATATAGGCGATATGCGCCAGCGCGAAAAACGCCATCTGGGGAATGAACCAATGCCGGGCGCCCATCGCATCGCCGGCAGCCGACAGCAGAAACGCGATCCCGATCGGGAGGAGTTCCCTGCGACGGAGCATAAACATCGACAGACCCAGCAGCAGAACGGGGTAGGCGACCTTACAGGGCAGCGCAGCGGCTTTCGTGAAGAACAAGGCGGCGCCCGCCGCATACAGCAGCGTCGTCCAAACGAGTATTCCGGAAAATCGTCGCATCGTCGGTCCGAATCAAAAGCCGCCTGACTCGTTGCGGGTCAGGCGGCCGTTCGATTGTTCAGCCCGCGTCAGGCCCGAACCTGAGCGCCGCAACGCTGTTCGAACTGGCGGGTGAGATTCGACATCACGCGCTCGATAGTCTTGTCGTCGAGCGTGCGGGTCTTGTCTTCGAGAATGAAGCTCAGGGCATAGGATTTCTTGCCCTCGGGAAGTTTGTCGCCCTCGTAAACGTCGAACAGCGAAACGCTCTTCAGCAATTTGCGCTCGGCGGCGAAGGCCGCGTCGCGCAGCGCCGCAAAGGTCACCTGTTTGTCCACCAGCAGGGCCAGGTCGCGTTTCACTTCGGGGAACTTCGAAAGCTCCTCGGCTGCGATCTTCTGCTTCTTCGTGGATTTCACGAGGGCGTCGAAATTCATCTCCAGGTAGTAGACCTCCTGCTTGACATCGGTCAGACGGCGGATTTTCGCAGCGACGGAGCCGATTTGCAGCAGCTCCTTGCCGTTGAGCGACATCGAAAGTCCTTCGCTGAAAAGATCGCTTTCGAGCGGCTCGGTTTTCAGGGCGTAGATGTCGATGCCGAAGCGGCGCAGGAGCTTTTCGGCGACGGCCCGCAGGGTGAAGAACGACGCCTTTTCGGGCTTCGCGTTCCACGACTGAGGGGTCGAAACTCCCGTGACGGCGATGGCGAGCCGATACTCCTCGGAGTAGGCCGCAAGGCGGTTCTCCTCCGAACGCTTCGCCTCGTCGTAGAAATAGCAGTTGCCGAACTCATAGAGGCACAAATCGCCGTTGCGGCGATTGGCATTCAGCGCGACGGCCTCCAGCATATTGAACAGCAGGGTCTGGCGCATGACGTTCAGATCGGCGCTCAGCGGATTGAGGATGCGCACGCAGCGGTCGGCGGGGCAGGAGGTCAGCCCCTCGTAATACACGGCCTTCGTCAGCGAGTTGGACATGATCTCGGTAAACCCGTTGGCCGTCAGGAAATCGGCGGCAAGGTTCATCAGTTTGCTGCGGTCGGGTTTCGGCACGTAGGAGAGCGTCGAACGGACCTGCCGGGGAACTTCGACGTTGTTGTAGCCGTAGATGCGGAGGATATCCTCGATCAGGTCGGCCTCGCGCTGCACATCCACCCGGTAGGGCGGAACGGCGACCGTGAGCACGCCCTCCTTCTCTGCGAGGACCTTCACCTCCAGCGCCGCGATGATCGTGCGGACGGTCTCTTCGGGAATCTCCTTGCCGATCAGCGCATTGACGCGTGCCAGAGAGATGTCGAAGACGAAATCGGCGATCGGCGCAGGGTAGATGTCCGTGATGTCGCTCGAAATCGTTCCTCCGGCCAGCTCCTTCATCAGCAGGGCGGCGCGCTTGGCGGCGTAGACCTGCATGTTGGGATCGACGCCGCGTTCGAAGCGGAACGAAGAGTCGGTGTTCAGGCCGAAGCGCTTGGCCGTCTTGCGCACCCACACGGGGTTGAAATAGGCGCTCTCAATAAACACGTCGGTCGTGGTGTCGCTCACGCCCGAATCCAGTCCGCCGAAGACGCCGGCGATGCACATCGGACGTTCGGCGGAGCAGATCATCAGGTCCTTGTCCGTCAACTTGCGCTCCACGCCGTCCAGCGTCACGAACGGCGTACCCTCGGCGCAGGTGCGGACCACGACTTCGCGGCCCTCGATCTTCGCGGCGTCGAAGGCGTGCAGGGGCTGGCCCAGTTCGAACAGCACGAAATTGGTGATGTCCACGAGGTTGTTCTTGGGGTTGATGCCCGCGGCGCGCAGACAGTTCTGCATCCAGTCGGGCGAGGGGCCGATCTTGCATCCCGTGACCGTGACGCCCGTATAGCGGGGTGCGGCCTCGGCGTTTTCGACGCGGATTTTCACATTCAGATCGTGGTTGTCGGGGGCGAAAGCCGAAACGTCGGGCAGCTTCACCGAAACGCGCTCGCCGCGGCTTTGCAGGTAGGCCGCCAGATCGCGGGCCACACCGATGTGCGACGCGGCATCCACGCGGTTGGGCGTAAGGCCGATTTCGATCAGGTAGTCGTCCTCGATATGCAGGTACTCCTTGGCCGTCATGCCCACGGGAGCGTCGGCCGGAAGCTCCATGATGCCGTCGTGCGAGGCTCCGATGCCCAATTCGTCTTCGGCGCAAAGCATGCCCAGCGACTCCACGCCGCGAATTTTCGAACGCTTGATCTTGAACTCCTCGTCGCCGCCGTCGGGGTAGAGCACCGCACCGACCGTCGCGCAAAGGACTTTCAGACCCGCGCGACAGTTGGGGGCGCCGCAGACGATCTGCAACGGTTCGGCGGCGCCGACATCGACCGTGGTCAGGTGCAGGTGGTCCGAATCGGGATGGTCCGTGCAGGTCACGACCTCGCCGACGACGACGCCTGCAAGGCCGCCTTTCACGGTCTCGATCTTCTCGAAGCCCTCGACCTCGAGGCCGATGTCGGTCAGTATTTCGGCCACTTTTTCGGCCGGGAGATCGGTGTCGATATAACGTTTGAGCCAGTTATACGAAATATTCATATCGTTGAGTTTTGAATTTGCGGATAATCATGCAAAAGTATAAATTTTTCCGCAAAATACGGTAAAAAATCCGACATATATAGGTACTGAAAATAATTCGTAAAAAATTTGCTTTTTACGAACCGACCGCATATATTTGCAGACGCAAATCCAAGGCGATGATTCATAATTTCAACATAAAGGCATGGTGGTGGCGCCCGCAGGCTCTCGTGAACAATGAGTGCGGAACCCCGCGTGTATGAATTGAAACCGAAAAATACACAAGCCCGTTGTTTACGAAAGGTAAGCAGCGGGCTTTTTCGTTAAGCACATCAAATTCAAAAACCTATAACGACAATGAAAACCAAGAAATTCTGCCTCTCCGAAAACCAGATGCCCACGCAATGGTACAACATCGTGGCCGACATGCCCACCAAACCGCTGCCGCCGCTGCACCCCGCGACGAAGCAGCCCGTCACCAAAGAGCAGATGTCAGCGATCTTCGCCGAGGAGCTGATCGACCAGGAGATGTCCACCGAACGCTACATCGACATTCCCGAAGAGGTGCAGGAGATCTACAAGATATGGCGTCCCACGCCGCTCGTGCGCGCGACGGGGCTGGAAAAGGCCCTCGGAACGCCGGCGAAGATCTATTTCAAGAACGAGAGCGTGTCGCCCGCGGGTTCGCACAAGCCCAACACCGCCGTGCCGCAAGCCTACTACAACTACAAGCAGGGCATCAAGCACCTGACGACCGAGACCGGCGCCGGACAGTGGGGCGCTTCGATCGCCTTCGCAGCCAAACACTTCGGCATCGACCTGCAAGTGTTCATGGTCAAGGTCAGCTATGACCAGAAACCCTACCGCCGTCTGATGATGAACACCTGGGGCGCGGAGTGCGTGGCGTCGCCCTCGACGCTGACCAATTCGGGACGCGCAGCGCTGGAACGCGACCCGCACTGCTCGGGAAGCCTCGGACTGGCGATTTCGGAGGCCGTGGAAATGGCCCTGCGCCGTCCGGAGGATACGCGCTACTGCCTGGGCAGCGTCCTGAACCACGTGGTGCTGCACCAGACGGTCATCGGACAGGAGGCCGTGAAGCAGATGGAGATGGCCGATGCCGAGCCCGACATGGTGATCGGATGCTTCGGCGGCGGCAGCAACTTCGCCGGCATCGGGTTCCCGTTCCTGCAAAAGAACCTCACCGAAGGGAAGAAAATCCGCGTGATCGCCGTGGAGCCCGAAGGATGCCCGAAACTCACGCGCGGCGAATTCCAGTACGACTTCGGCGACGTGGCCGGATTCACGCCCCTGCTGCCGATGTACACGCTGGGGCATGATTTCCAGCCCTCGGACATCCACGCCGGAGGTCTGCGCTACCACGGAGCGGGTTCGATCGTCAGCCAGCTGATGAAAGACGGGCTGATCGAAGCGCAGGCTATGCCGCAGGTCGAAACCCTCGCAGCGGGCGTTCTCTTCGCCCAGACCGAAGGCATCATCCCGGCTCCGGAATCGACGCACGCCATCGCCGCGACGATCCGCGAGGCGCTGAAAGCCAAGGAGGAGGGAGTGTCGAAGACCATTCTGTTCAACCTCTCGGGCAACGGCGTGATCGACCTCTACGCCTACGAACAGTATCTGGCCGGAGCGCTGAAAGACTTCTCGCCGAGCGACGAGGAGATCGCAAAGACGGTCAACCAGTTGGAGCATCTGATCTAAAACGACGCTTCAGGAAGAAAAGACGGGCTGTCGAAGCCCGTCTTTTTTTATTTCGAATAGTATTTCTCGATTCCGCCGAATCCGGTTATCATTCTGTTCTCCCTGGTTTTGGCGATGAAGTGGTTCAACCGCTTTCCGAACTCTTCGGGACGCATCCTCGCGGCTTCGACGTACGCAATCCGGATGCGTTTGTAGGTTTCGGGAAACTGCCGGTAGTTTTTCCACACGGTTTCATCTTCTCTCAGCTTGTCGATTATATCTTCGGGAAAGACGAAAGGTTCGGATAAGACGGCCCGTATCTTCTTCTCGAACAAGGGGTGAATCATTCCATTCGCCGACAGCCATTTGAGTCTCTCCTTGTTGGCCTGCGAATAGGTGCTCTTAGGATTTCTGGGCGAGAACCGCTGAATCTTATGCGCTTTGTCGAGGGACTTCACCGTGCTGTCGATCCACTCGAAACAAAGGGCCTCCTCGACCGCATCGTTGTACAGAACGCTCTTTTCGCCCGACGACTTGCAGGGAAACACGAACCAGACGCCGGGAGCCGTGTCGAAATTGCCGGCCAGCCATTTCCGCCACTCCTCCCGACTCTCAAAATACCGTATTTCAAGTTCCGTTGCCATAATAATGCTATAAAACCGGCCCTTAGGCTTTGGAGCCCAACCAGAGGAAGATCATGCCGACGAGGATGAAGGCCAGATCGACGGCCTTCGAACGCAGGTTGCGCTCGCGGAACAGCACCGCGCCGCAGAGGAACGACACCACGACCGAACCGCGGCGGATCATCGAGACGACGGAGATCATCGCATCCGGATCGCGCAGGGAGTAGAGGTAGGCGAAATCGGCCAACGTGAGGAATACCGAGATCAGCGGAATGGACCAGCTCCAATGGAACGGGGTGGTGCGGCCGCGCCGGGGCCACCAGACGACGGCGACCACCACGGCCATCATCGCCAGCTGATAGAGGTTGTACCAGCTCTGCACGAAGACCGGATCGAGGCGTGTCATGATGTATTTGTCGTAAAGGCCGCTAATGGCGCCCGTAACGGCCGCCAGAGCGACGAACAGAATCCAAATGTTATGGGTGAAGACGACCCCTTCGCGGCGGCTCGAACGGCTCAGCAGAAAGAGCGACACGAGAGCCAGCACGACGCCGGTCCACTGGTAGGCGTTGAGCCGCTCGCCGAAAATCAGCAGCGCGCCGACGAGCACCATCACCGGGCGCGTGGCGTTGATCGGGCCGACGATGGTGATGGGCAGATGCTTCATGCCGAAGTAGCCGAAAATCCACGAGGTGAGGACGATGCACGATTTCAGAATGACCAGCCGGTGCGCCTCCCACGACCCGGGGGCCGTGGCCAGCACGGTATGGTCGAACCAGCCGAGGCCGAACTCCGCCGAGAGGATCGCAGGCAGGAAAATCAGCGTCGAGAAGAGCGTGTTGAGCAACAGTACGGGGAGCACGGCATTGTCGGTGAGGGCCTTTTTCTTGGCCGCGTCGTAGAAGCCGAGCAATGCCGCCGAAGTGAATGCCAGAGTGAGCCACATGGTGGAATTAAAAATGAAAAATTAAGAATTAAAATTACACATACATTGTAAAAAAATTCGGGACCCCGAAAACACGATTCAGTTGGTCCCGAAATTTTTCACTTCTCATTTTTAATTTCTACAACTCGTCGCTGTAAACGGCTCCGGGGAGATCGTGGAGATTGTAGCGCGAGGCCATCGACATGCCGTAGGCCCCGGCGGATTTGATCGTCAGCAGGTCGCCGCGGCGCGTCTTGCGCAGGCTGACGTTCTCGTCGAAAACGTCCGTCGATTCGCAGGCCGTGCCCACGACCGTATATTTTTCGCTGGGAGCCTCCTCCTCGCGGGCCGTGATGTTCTCGATATTGTGGTACGAGCCGTACATCGCCGGGCGGACCAGCTCGGTCATCGAAGCATCGACGATCACCAGTTTGCGGCCCGTGGCGGTGGTCTTGTTGAACAGCACCGTCGTGATCAGCTCGCCGCATTCGGCGACGATCGAACGCCCGAACTCGAAGTGAACCTCGCGGTCGCCGATGCGCAGGTGGTTGTGGACGATCGAGAACAACGACGCGAAATTGGGGATCGGCTCGTTCTCGGGAACGTCGTAGTTGACGCCCAAACCGCCGCCCACATCGACGAAGCGGAACTTGCAGCCCAGCTTTTCGAGATTCTCGACGATGACGTTGACCTTGTTGCACATGTTCTCGAAGACGTGCAGCTCGCGGATCTGCGATCCGATGTGCAGGTGCAGGCCGATGATGTTGATGTTCTTGAACGCCCGGATCTCCGCGGCGTGTTCGAGCACCTCTTCGTAAGAGATGCCGAACTTGCTGTCGGCCTGGCCCGTGTCGATGCAATGGTTGGTCTTGGGGTCGATGTCGGGGTTGATGCGCAGCGCAATGTCGGTCACCTTGCCCATCTCGGCCGAGAAAGCGTCAACGAGTTCCAGTTCCTGAATCGACTCGCAGTTGATGGCGAGGATATTCTGCTCGATGGCGTATTTCAGCTCCTTGTCGCGTTTGCCCACGCCGGCGTAGACAATGCCCTTGGGATCGAACCCCGCCTCGACGGCCTTGCGGAGCTCGTTGCCCGAAGCGCAGTCGATGCCCAGTCCGTATTCGCGGATGATGGCCAGCAGGTGGTCGTCGTAGTTGGCCTTGATGGCGTAATGTACCTTATAACCGTATTTTTTCGACTCGTAGACGACACTTTCGAGAGTCTGGCGCAGCAGCGCCGTGTCATAAAGGTAAAACGGGGTTTCATAGTCCCGGAGCTTGGATGCGATTTGTCTGCTTAACATCTTAAACCTAACTTGTTGAAGTTGCAAATATAAGCAATTTGCGTCATTCCGGCAAATCGGGGGCTTCCTATATATTCAAAAATTTGTGTATATTTGCGACAGATTTTACCCTTATCTATGAAAAACATCCGCAATTTCTGCATCATAGCCCATATCGACCACGGCAAATCGACGCTCGCCGACCGGCTGCTGGAAAAGACCAACACGCTGAAACAGCGCGAAATGCAATCGCAGGTGCTCGATGACATGGACCTCGAACGCGAAAAGGGCATCACCATCAAGAGCCACGCCATCCAAATGGAATACACGGCCCGCGACGGACAACGATACACGCTCAACCTGATCGACACCCCGGGGCACGTGGACTTCTCCTACGAGGTGTCGCGCGCCATCGCCTCGTGCGAAGGGGCGCTGCTGGTGGTCGATGCCACGCAGGGCATTCAGGCGCAGACCATCTCGAACCTCTATCTGGCCGTGGGACACGATCTGGAGATCATCCCCGTGCTGAACAAGATCGACATGGACTCGGCGATGATCGACGAGGTGAAAGACCAGGTGATCGACCTCATAGGATGCAAGGACGAAGATATTCTGCTCGCGTCGGGAAAGACGGGAGCGGGCGTCGAAGAGGTGCTGGAAGCCATCGTGGCCCGCATTCCCGCTCCGAAAGGCGACGAAAACGCGCCGTTGCAGGCGCTGATCTTCGACTCGGTGTTCAACCCCTTCCGCGGCATCATCGCCTATTTCCGCGTCTTCAACGGCACGCTCCGCAAAGGCGACCACGTGAAGTTCTTCAACACGGGCAGCGAATACGACGCCGACGAGATAGGCGTGCTGAAACTCAAAATGCAACCCCGGCAGGAGATCAAGGCCGGAGACGTGGGGTATATCTGCTCGGGCATCAAGACCTCGGAGGACGTGAAGGTCGGCGACACGATCACCTCGGTCGCAAATCCCGCCCAAGAGGCCATCGCCGGATTCGAGGACGTGAAGCCGATGGTCTTCGCAGGCGTCTACCCGGTGGAGGCCGACCAGTACGAGGACCTGCGCGCGTCGCTCGAAAAATTGCAGCTCAACGACGCCTCGCTGACGTTCGAGCCCGAAAGCTCGCTGGCGCTGGGATTCGGATTCCGCTGCGGATTCCTCGGGTTGCTGCACATGGAGATCATCCAGGAGCGGCTGTACCGCGAATTCGACATGGATGTCATCACGACCGTGCCCAACGTGTCGTACCGCATCACCACGACGCAGGGCGACGTGGTGGAGGTGCACAACCCCTCGGGGCTGCCCGAAGTGACGAAGATCGCCAAGATCGAGGAGCCCTACATCCAGGCGCAGATCATCACCAAGTCGGAGTTCCTGGGCAACGTCATCAAGCTGTGCATCGACAAGCGCGGCGTGATGAAAAACCAGACCTTCATCACGCAGGACCGCGTGGAGGTCAATTTCGACATGCCGCTGTCGGAGATCGTCTTCGATTTCTACGACAAACTCAAAAGCATCTCGAAAGGGTATGCCTCGTTCGACTACCACCGCACGGGATTCCAGCTCTCGAAGCTGGTCAAGCTCGACATTCTGCTCAACGGCGAGCCGGTCGATGCCCTCTCGTCGCTGACCTATACGGACCACGCCTACGACTTCGGACGCAAAATGTGCGAGAAACTCAAGGAGCTGATTCCCCGCCAGCAGTTCGACATCGCCATACAGGCGGCCATCGGCGCCAAGATCATCGCCCGCGAAACGGTCAAGGCCGTGCGCAAGGACGTGACGGCGAAGTGTTACGGCGGCGACATCTCGCGCAAGCGCAAGCTGCTCGAAAAACAGAAGAAGGGCAAGAAGCGCATGCGCCAGATCGGCAACGTCGAAGTTCCCCAGTCGGCTTTCCTCGCCGTGTTAAAAATGGACTAAGCGTCATGAAAAAGACCATCATCGACCTCTTCGAAGCCTCCGTCGAAAAGTACGGGGCCAAAACTTTCCTGCTCGAGAAACGGCACCGCAAATTCGAGCCCACGACCTATGCCGAAACCAAAGAGCAGGCGCTCGAAGTCGGTGCGGGCCTCGCTTCGGCGGGGATTCGCCCGGGCGACAAGGTCGCCATCCTGGCCGAAGGCAGCAACGCGTGGATCATCTCCGAACTGGGACTGTTCTACGCCGGGGCGATCAGCGTGCCGCTGTCGGTGAAGCTCGAAGAGTCGAACGACCTGCTGTTCCGCATGCGGCACGCCGAAGTCAAGGCCGTTTTCGTGTCGAAATACCAGCTGCCGAAGATCCGCCGCATCCGCGCCGAACTGCCGCAGCTGGAGCATGTGATCGTTCTCGGACACATTCCGCTGGAATCCGGAGAGACGGCTTACGGTACGCTGAAACGCCTGGGCCGCGACTATCTGGCCAAAAACCGGGAGGAGTTCTTGAAAACAGGCCAGGCGATCCGGAACGACGATTATGCGACGATCACCTACACGTCGGGCACGACGGCCGACCCCAAGGGCGTGGTGCTGACGCACCGCAACTACACGGCCAACGTCGAACAGTCGCTGTCGCGCATTGACATCCCGTCGCATTACCGGACGCTCATCATCCTGCCGCTGGACCACTGTTTCGCGCATGTCGTGGGATTTTACATCATGATCGCCTGCGGCGCCTCGGTGGCCACGGTTCAGATCGGGGCGACGCCGATGGAGACGCTCAAAAACATTCCGCAGAACATCCGAGAGGTGCAGCCGCATTTCCTGCTGTCGGTGCCCGCGCTGGCCAAGAATTTCCGCAAGGGGATCGAGAGCTCCATCCGGGCCAAAGGCAAATTCTCCGAGCGGCTCTTCCGCCTCGCGCTTCGCACGGCATACGCCTACAACGGCGACGGATACAGCCGCGGCCGCGGCTGGCGCATCGTGCTGAAACCTTTCGTGGCGCTGTTCGACGCCGTGCTGTTCCGCAAGGTCCGCGAGGCGTTCGGCGGCAGCATGAAATTCTTCGTCGGAGGAGGGGCGCTGCTCGATTCCGAGTTGCAGCGCTTCTACTACGCCATCGGCATCCCGATGTTCCAGGGATACGGGCTTTCGGAAGCCACGCCCGTCATCTCGACCAATTCGCCCAAGCATCATTGGCACCGTTTCGGCTCGTCGGGTAAGATACTCATTCCGCTCGACCTGAAGATCCTCGACGAAGCGGGCCGGGAAGTTCCCCGCGGACAAAAGGGCGAGATCGTCATCCGCGGCGAGAACGTCATGGCCGGATACTGGAAGAATCCCACAGCCACAGCCGAAACGGTGCACGACGGATGGCTACACACGGGAGACATGGGGTATGTATCGGAGGATGATTTCCTCTATGTGCTGGGACGCTTCAAAAGCCTGCTGATCGCCTCGGACGGTGAAAAGTACAGCCCCGAAGGCATGGAGGAGGCGATCGTGGACAAGTCGCCCTACATCGACCAGATCATCATCCACAACAATCAGAGTCCCTTCACGGGGGCGATCGTGGTTCCCAACCGCGAGGCTTTGCGGCGCGAGTTGGAGGCCCGCAGAGTTCCGGAAGGGGAGCGTGCCGCCACTGCCGCCGAGATTCTCGGTGCCGAGATCGACCGTTACCGGGCCGGCGGGGTCTATGCCGGGGAGTTCCCCGAACGGTGGCTGCCGGCGGGACTGGCCATTGTAGACGAAGCGTTCACAGAGCAGAACGGACTGGTGAACAGCACGATGAAGGTCATGCGCGGCAAGGTCGAGGAGCACTTCCGCAGCCGGATCGACTACCTCTACACCCCCGAAGGCCGCGGGCTGAAAAATCCCGAGAACCTCGCGTCACTGAAAAAAATCGTGGACTGAACGCAATTTTCGGGGCTCGAAAACTTGACAAATAAAAAAAACGGAGTAACTTTGTACTCCGTAATGCGGAAATAGCTCAGTCGGTAGAGCATCAGCTTCCCAAGCTGAGGGTCGCGGGTTCGAATCCCGTTTTCCGCTCACAAGGTCCTTCTCGAAGGGCCTTTTTTGTTGGGCAGACATCTGGTACTCTGACCGTTGAGTGCGTTCGGCTTACGAAGTAAGTCTATTTACGGCCTCCTCTTTTGTCGTGACAAAAAACACATTCGCTCCTTTATTGCTTTCGTACATGAAATCTTTCAGCGGTTTGCTCGTATAAGACGAGAAATCGCCGTATATGGCAATACGACCGCCGTAATTGACGTATTTCTGCAAGATTTCACCCGCGACTCCGGTGCTGAGGATGAAAAAATCACGATGTATCCTGTTTTTGGCAATAGCAATGCTTTTCGTGCCGGCATAGAAACTGACATTCATAAGCAGCTCCAAAGCGGACTGCACATCCGCAATGACCGTTTCATCGCTTTCCACTACGGCGCACACCCTGTTGTTTCGTTCGATTTTTATAATTTTCATACCCGCGATTTTCAGATTATTCGACAGCATGAAGTTAAGGAAAATCATCCGGAACGGCAAACGACCGTTCCGGACTTTTTCGTCGAGTTTCGAAAAAAAACTTTGCAGTTTTGATTCGAAATGATATTTTTTTGGTAGATTTGTAATCGGAGGTCTGCCGGGAACCGCCGGACAGAGATTCCGCGACAATCATAAAACCGAAAGATATGGAACAGTACATTTTGTCATTGGACCAGGGGACGAGCAGTTCGCGGGCTATCGTCTTCGACCGCAAAGGAGAGATCCGCTCGATGGCCCAGCGGGAATTTCCCCAGTATTTTCCCCAGCCGGGGTGGGTGGAGCACAATCCCCACGAAATATGGTCGTCGCAGGCGTCGGTGATCGCCGAGGCCATCTCGGCCATCGACATCAACGGGCTGAACATCACCGGAATCGGCATCACCAACCAGCGCGAAACGACCGTCGTATGGGACCGCGAGACCGAAGAACCGGTCTACAACGCCATCGTCTGGCAGGACCGCCGCACGTCGGAGTACTGCGACCGCCTGAAAGCCGACGGGCAGACGGAGTTCATCCGCGAACGGACGGGACTCATCATCGACGCCTATTTCAGCGCCACGAAGATCAAATGGATTCTGGACAACGTGCCGGGCGCCCGCAGACGCGCCGAGCAGGGCAAGCTGATGTTCGGAACGGTCGATACGTGGCTGATCTGGCGGCTGACGCGCGGCGAGGTCCATGTGACGGACGTGAGCAACGCCTCGCGTACGATGCTGTTCAACATCCACACGCTGCAATGGGATGAAGAGCTGCTGAAGCTCTTCGACATCCCGGCGTCGATGATGCCCGAAGTGAAGTCCTCGAGCGAGGTCTACGGAGCGACGAAAACCACGATCTTCGCCCACAAGGTGCCCATCGCGGGCATCGCCGGAGACCAGCAGGCGGCGCTGTTCGGACAGATGTGCGTCGAGCCGGGATCGGTCAAAAATACATACGGCACGGGGTGTTTCCTGCTGATGAACAGCGGTGAAAAGCCCATCGCCTCGAAAAACAACCTGCTGACAACCGTGGCGTGGAAGATCGGCGACAAGGTCAACTACGCCCTCGAAGGGAGCATCTTCGTCGGAGGTTCGGTGGTGCAATGGCTGCGCGACGGGCTCGGGATCATCCGCTCCTCGTCGGAGGTCGAGGAGCTGGCCGCCTCGGTCCCCGACACCAACGGGGTCTATTTCGTGCCGGCGCTCACGGGGCTCGCGGCCCCGCATTGGGACCAGTATGCCCGGGGCGCCATCAGCGGCATCAGCCGCGGCACGACGGCGGCGCACATCGCCCGTGCGGCGCTGGAGGGAATCGCCTACCAGACGCTCGACATCGTGGGCGCCATGCAGCGCGACGCAGGCATCACGCTGCTGGAACTGAAAGTCGATGGCGGCGCGGCACGCAACAACCTGCTGATGCAGTTCCAGGCGGACCTGCTCGGCACGAAGGTCATACGCCCGCGTGTGACGGAAACCACGGCGCTGGGAGCCGCCTATCTGGCCGGACTGGCCGTGGGCTACTGGGGCAGCGTCGCCGAAATCCGGGAACAATGGCAGGCGGAACGCATCTTCGAACCCGCGGAGGAGCGCACGCAGATCGACAAAGCCATCGCGGGGTGGGAAGACGCCGTGCGGCGGGTGCTGCACACGGAAAAAGGCTGAGCGATGGAGACGACACTGATGACCAAATGCCTGTTCGAGTTCATCGGAACGCTGGTGCTCATACTGCTGGGCGACGGGGTGGTGGCCTCGACCATCCTCAAACATTCGAAAGGTTACGGCGGCGGCTGGATCGTGATCACGATGGCCTGGGGACTCGCCGTGATGTGCGGCGTGCTGATCGCCGGGCCCTGGTCGGGCGCGCACCTCAATCCCGCGGTCTCGGTCGGACTGGCCGCCGCGGGCTCTTTCCCGTGGGAATTCGTGCCGGGCTACGTCGCAGCGCAGCTACTGGGCGGATTCTGCGGAGCCGTGCTGGTATACCTATATTATAAAGACCATTTCGACGCCACGGACGACCCGGCGACGAAACTGGGAGTCTTCTGCACGATGCCCGCCATCATGAACAAACCCCGCAACCTCTTCTGCGAGGCGGTCGGCACGTTCCTGCTGGTGTTCGTCATCCTCGTGATCGGCAACGAACAGAACACCCCCGAGATCGGAATGGGCAGCCTGGGGAGTTTTCCGGTGACGATGCTCATCATGGCGATCGGCATGTCGCTGGGCGGCACGACGGGCTATGCCATCAACCCCGCCCGCGACCTTCCGCCGCGGCTGGCCCATGCCGTCCTGCCGATCCGGGGCAAAGGCCCGAGCGGCTGGAATTACAGCTGGGTGCCCGTCGCAGGCCCCCTCGCGGGAGCGATCGCGGCCGGACTGGTCTACGGGTGCATCTACATCTGCGGATAAAAAAACGCCCGAACCCCTGAATCGTTCAGGTTATCCGGGCGCAGAACGGGCGGGAGAGCGTTCCGAAACAAATCGTCCGCCTCCTAAAATCCGCTTTTCAAACGGGCACGGACCCACTTTTCGACGGCATCTTTCGAACTGCCCACCGCACCGCCGCGGACGGGAAGCCCGTCGGGGACCTGCGACTTGGGACAGAGTTTGCGGATATCCTCTTCGCTGCGGCCCATGCGGCTGCCCTCGTGGGTCATGAACGGCACGACGGTCTTGCCGGCGAAGTCGTAGGAAGTGAGGAACGTCGCCACGGGAGGCGCCACGGTAGCCCACCAGCAGGGCGAACCGATGAAGATCACATCGTACTGCGACATATCCTCGACCCGGTTTTTCAAGGCGGGACGCGCTCCGGCTTCGATCTCTTTTTTCGCCTGATCGACCACCGTCCGGTAATCCGAAGGATAGGGCGTGACGGGGACGATCTCGAAGAGTTCGCCGCCCGAAACCCCGGCGATCTGGCGGGCCACCTCGCGGGTATTGCCGCTGTGGGAGTAGTAAGCCACCAGCACTTTTTTGGCGGGAGCGGGCTGCGTCTGCGCACCGGCCCCCGAAGTAAGGATTGTTGCCATCGTTGCTAAAATCAGTTTTGTTTTCATCGCTTTCAGGGATTTAGGGATTTCCACTCTGCAAAAGTAGGGAACGGAAGGACAGCGGAGCTTACCCGGATTACGGGTCGTCGTACCATAATTACCGATTCGGCGCGGAACGGGTTCGGAACGAGAAAAAAAGTGATAACTTTGTGTCGAACAAAACCATCCGGAATATGAGCGACATCGTCAAATACGACAACATCTTCCAGTACAACGAAGCGCGCGGCGTCGAGACGCTGCACCCGCTGGTCAGTGTCATCGACTTCTCGAAGTGCGGTCCGGCCCGTTACGAACGGCAGGTCTACGGGTTTTACACGGTCTACCTCAAAGAGGTGAAATGCGGCGACCTGCGCTACGGACGCAATTACTACGACTATCAGGAGGGAACGCTCGTGTTCCTGGCCCCGGGGCAGGTCATCGGCTACGAGGACAACGGCCAGACCTATCAGCCCAAAGGCTGGGCCCTGCTGTTCCATCCCGACCTGCTGCGCGGAACGTCGCTCGGACGCAATATCGGCAGTTACTCGTTTTTCTCCTACGAGGTGAGCGAAGCCCTGCACCTCTCGGAGCAGGAGCGGAACGTGGTGGTGGACTGCCTGCAAAACATCCTCTCGGAGCTGAATCACGCCATCGACAAACACAGCCGCACGCTGATCGTCTCGAACATCGAGCTGCTGCTCAACTACTGCACGCGCTTCTACGAACGGCAGTTCATCACGCGCGTCAATGCCAACCGCGACGTGCTGGCCGGCTTCGAGCACCTGCTCGGCGACTATTTCCGGGACGACCGCCCCGAGCGGGAGGGAGTGCCGACGGTGCGTTGGTGCGCCGAGCAGCTGCATCTGTCGCCCAACTATTTCGGCGACCTGGTGAAAAAGGAGACCGGAAAATCGGCGCAGGAGTACATCCAGTCGAAGGTGATCGACATCGCCAAGGAACGCATTTTCGACACTTCGCGCTCGATCAGCGAGGTGGCCTATTCGCTGGGGTTCCGTTACCCGCAGCACTTCACGCGCCTGTTCAAAAAGGTAGTGGGGTGCTCGCCCAACGAATACCGGACCGCCAACTGAAACTGAAAAAACCCTTCCGCCGAACGGAAGGGTTTTTCACACACAAACATTAACAATACAAACAATGCAATGGCTGAAATCTGATTCTCATTGTTTCTGAGACAAAGGTCGGGCAAAATTTCGTGCGGCGCAATCGCTATTAATAGGTATTTCGAGAGGCTTTTCACCCCGCATATAGGTAATTTCATCCGCCGGACGCGGCGGGAAACGCTTTTTTTATTTTGAATTTCGAATTTATGCATTATCTTTGCAAGCGAATTCGAACGAACCGGGCGACCGTCCGGTTTTTGAAAATCACATTGAACGATACAACGATATGCAGGATCTGAAAGCGCTGGAAGGAAAAAGCCTTGCCGAATTGCGTGAAATAGCCAAGGCTCTGGGCATCAAGAACATCATGATCAAGAAGCGCGAACTGATAGCGGAAATAGCCGGAAACGCCCCTTCGGAGGAGGCCGCTCCCGCAGAACCGCGACAGGAAAAGAAAGAAGCGGAAGAACCCCGTGCGGCAACGGTCGGGAAAGCCCCTCGCGGGCGCCGTCCGCGGTTGTCGAAGACCGAACCGGCCGCTGCGGCGCCGCAGCCCGGAGTCGCAACGGAACCCGAACTTCCGATGGAAATATCACCCGCCGGGGAGCCCGAAGCGGCAGCCCCGGCCGCGGAACGGACGGAACAGCCGGAACCGGCAGCGCAGGCTGCACAGCCCGTCGCCGAACCCAAACGCCGCGGCCGCAAACCCAAAGCACAGGCTCAGACTCAGGCACAAGCCCAGGTTCAGGAGGCCGCCGCACCCCAGCCCGCAGCCGAAACGCATGCGGAAGAGCCCGCACCCCGCGCCGTCGAAGAGGAGGTCATCACCAAGGACGACTTCGCAGGCGAGATCGAGGGCGAAGGCGTTCTGGAGATCATGCCCGACGGCTACGGATTCCTCCGCTCGGCCGACTACAACTACCTCAATTCCCCCGACGACATCTACGTTTCCCCGTCGCAGATCAAACTCTTCGGACTCAAACCCGGCGACACGGTGAACGGCGCGATCCGTCCCCCGAAGGAGGGCGAGAAATATTTCCCGCTGGTACGCGTGAACGAGATCAACGGACTCAAACCCGAGTACATCCGCGACCGCGTGCAGTTCGAATACATGACGCCGCTGTTCCCCAGCGAGAAATTCTGCCTCACGGGCAACGGCCACAACAACATGTCCACCCGCATCGTGGACCTCTTTTCGCCCATCGGCAAAGGCCAGCGCGCGCTGATCGTCGCCCAGCCCAAAACGGGTAAGACGATGCTTCTGCAATCGATCGCCAACGCCATCGCCGACAACCATCCCGAAGTCTACATGATCGTCCTGCTGATCGACGAGCGCCCCGAGGAGGTGACCGAGATGGCCCGCAACGTGAAGGCCGAAGTCGTGGCCTCTACGTTCGACGAACAGGCTTCGCGCCACGTGAAAGTGGCCGAAATGGTACTCGACAAGGCCAAGCGCATGGTCGAGAGCGGTCACGACGTGGTGATCTTCCTCGACTCGATCACCCGTCTGGCGCGCGCCTACAACTCGGTGCAGCCCGCTTCGGGCAAGGTGCTCTCGGGAGGTGTCGATGCCAACGCCCTGCACAAACCCAAGCGGTTCTTCGGCGCGGCCCGCAACACGGAGGAGAAAGGTTCGCTGACGATCATCGCCACGGCGCTGATCGACACCGGTTCGAAGATGGACGAAGTGATCTTCGAGGAGTTCAAGGGCACGGGCAACATGGAGTTGCAGCTCGACCGCAAACTCTCCAACAAGCGCGTCTACCCGGCCGTGGACGTTATCGCCTCGGGAACCCGCCGCGAAGACCTGCTGCTGCCGCGCGACGTGATGAACCGCACGTGGGTGCTGCGCAAATACCTTTCGGACATGACCCCCGTGGAGGCCATGGAGTTCCTGCAAAAACAGATGAGCCTCACGGATTCCAACGAGGAGTTCCTCGCCACGATGAACCACTAATAACGACGTACAGAAACTGCAACACCCGCCGAATCCATGAAAAACTACCTGCTTTTAGGCATGTGCCTGCTCTTCGCCCGCGGCGCCTCCGCATGGGGACAGAAGGGGCACGATGTTACGGCTTACATCGCCGAATGCCACCTGACACCCGAAGCGGCCGAGAAGGTTCACAAAGTGTTGGGAGGCTACTCTCCCGTCTACTTCGCCAACTGGCTCGATTTCGCCAGCCACTGGCCCGAATACGCCTATTCGAAGACCTGGCACTACCGCAATGTGGACGAGGGCGAAACGATCGAAAGCATGCCCGAGAATCCCGATGGCGACGTGCTGAAAGCCGTGACCGAGATCACCGAAAAACTCAAATCGGGGAAACTCGCCCCCGACGAAGAGGCGCTGAATCTCAAAATGCTGATCCATCTGGTAGGGGACATGCACTGCCCGATGCACCTGGGGCGTCTGAGCGACCTGGGCGGCAACCGGCGTCCGGTGCGGTTCTTCAACCGCGAAACCAACCTGCATTCGGTCTGGGACACGAATCTGCCCGAAGCGGCTCACAACTGGAGCTACACCGAGTGGAAGGAGCAGATCGACCGGCTGACCGACGAGGAAAAAGCCGGGATCACGGCCGGAGAGCCCGCCGACTGGGCGAAGGAGACGCACGAAATCTGCAAGGAGATCTATGCTTCGAGCCCCGAGGGCACGAAGATCGAGTACGACTACATTTTCAAATACACGCCTGTCATCGAGAAACAGTTCCTGCGCGGCGGACACCGCCTGGCGCGCCTGTTGAACGAGATCTACCGATAGGGGAGTCCGGACGACGAAAACGCCCGCGGATCGAGAGGTCTGCGGGCGTTTTTCGTTTTCGCAGTCCGAATCCCGTCCGGAAGCGGTTGCAACGCCGATCCGCGTTTTTTGTTCACAATTTGTTGAAGAAAAATGGCGGAGGACGTTTGCCCGTCGTGGAACTATGTCTACATTTGTTTCCGTGCAAGGTTCTCCGCCGGTCGCAGCCGGCATGGGATCAAAAGGGAACTCCTGTGAAAATCAGGGACTATTCCCGTAGCTGTAAGCTCCGTAACGGTCCGCACACTCTCTGAGCCACTGTCCGCAAGGGCGGGAAGGCGTGCGGACGGAGCGAGTCAGAAGACCTGCCTTGCCGGAAAAGGTACCAGCCTTCGGGATATAGGGCGATACCCGGACAAGATTTTACGAAACGACATTCAGGAAGACCCGACGGGCCTGTCCGCCGTGCGCGGAGAGGGGCGGAGCGTCTTTCCGCACGGATGAAACACATAACGGATTTCAGAAGAATATGGGTATTTCAGAACTTTACATCATCAAGCGCGACGGCAAACGTGCGCCGTTCTCGGTCGAGAAGATCAAACGCGCCATCAGCAAGGCGTTCCTTTCGGTCGGCGGATACGCCACGGACGACGACCTCACGTCGGTGCTGAGCCGCGTACACGTGTCCGACGGCATGTCGGTCGAGGAGATTCAGAACCAGGTCGAGGTGGCCCTGATGGCCGAGCGCTATTTCGCCGTGGCCAAGAGCTACATGCTCTACCGCCAGAAGCACTCCGAAGACCGCGAGGAGCGCGACAAGCTGCGCTTCCTGACCGACTACTGCGACGCCAAGAACCCCGCCACGGGTTCGAAATACGACGCCAACGCCAACGTCGAGAACAAAAACATCGCTACGCTGATCGGCGAGCTGCCGAAGCAGAACTTCATCCGCCTGAACCGCCGCCTGCTCACGGACCGGATCAAGGAGATGTACGGCAAGGAGCTGTCGGACAAGTATCTGCGCCTGCTGAAAGATCATTTCATCTACAAGAACGACGAAACCTCGATGGCCAACTACTGCGCCTCGATCACGATGTATCCGTGGCTGCTGAACGGCACGCTGTCGGTGGGCGGCAACTCGACGCGCCCGACGAACCTCAAATCGTTCTGCGGCGGATTCGTCAACATGGTCTTCATCGTGTCGTCGATGCTCTCGGGGGCCTGCGCCACGCCCGAATTCCTGATGTACATGAACTATTTCATCGAACAGGAGTACGGCGAGGACTACTACAAGCGTGCCGACGAGGTGGTGGACCTCTCGAAAAAGCACCGCACGATCGACAAGATGATCACCGACTGTTTCGAGCAGATCGTCTACTCGATCAACCAGCCGACCGGAGCGCGCAACTTCCAGGCCGTGTTCTGGAACGTCGCCTACTACGACCGCTACTATTTCGAGTCGCTCTTCGGGGAGTTCGTTTTCCCGGACGGTTCGAAACCCCACTGGGAGTCGCTGTCGTGGTTGCAGAAGCGGTTCATGACGTGGTTCAACAAGGAGCGGACGAAGACCGTGCTGACCTTCCCCGTGGAGACGATGGCGCTGCTCACCAAGGACGGCGACGTGATGGACAAGGAGTGGGGCGACATCACGGCCGAGATGTACGCCGCGGGCCACTCGTTCTTCACCTACATCAGCGACAACGCCGATTCGCTGTCGTCGTGCTGCCGCCTGCGGAACGAGATTCAGGACAACGGATTCAGCTACACGCTGGGCGCCGGCGGCGTCTCGACCGGTTCGAAAAGCGTGCTGACGATCAACCTGAACCGCTGCATCCAGTACGCCGCGAAGAACGGCATGCACTACCTGAAATATCTGGAAGAGGTCGTGGACCTGGTGCACAAGGTGCAGACAGCCTACAACGAGAACCTCAAAGAACTGAAAGCCAAAGGCATGCTGCCGCTGTTCGACGCGGGTTACATCAACCTTTCGCGCCAGTATCTGACCATCGGCGTCAACGGGCTGGTCGAGGCCGCGGAGTTCCTGGGCATTCCGATCAACGACAACGACGAATACGCGGCGTTCGTGCAGGAGGTGCTGGGGCTGATCGAGCGCTACAACCGGAAATACCGCACCAAAGAGCTGATGTTCAACTGCGAAATGATCCCGGCGGAGAACGTCGGCGTGAAGCACGCCAAATGGGACCGCGAGGACGGATACGCGGTGCCGCGCGACTGTTATAACTCCTATTTCTACGTCGTGGAGGACGAGTCGCTGAACGTCATCGACAAGTTCCGGCTCCACGGCCGCAAATACATCGACCACCTCACGGGCGGCTCGGCGCTGCACATGAACCTCGAAGACCATCTGTCGAAGGAGCAGTACCGCCACCTGCTGCGCGTGGCGGCGGCCGAGGGGTGCAACTACTTCACGTTCAACATTCCCAACACGGTCTGCAACAAGTGCGGGCACATCGACAAACGTTATCTGAAGGAGTGCCCCGAATGCCATTCGGACGATCTGGACTACCTGACGCGCGTGATCGGATACATGAAACGGATTTCGAACTTCTCGGCGGCGCGCCAGCAGGAGGCATCGAGGCGTTTCTACGCCAAAGCGGAATAGGATGGTCCGGTATCACAATTTCGACATCGTATTCGCGGAGATCCCGGGCGAAACGACGCTGGCGTTCAACATCACGAACTGCCCCAACCGCTGCCCGGGGTGCCACAGCCCCCACCTGACCGCGGACGAAGGGCGCGTGCTCGACGATGCGGAACTGCTGGCCCTGCTGGCCTGCTACGGACGTTCGGTCACCTGCGTCTCGTTCATGGGCGGCGACGCCGAGCCGCAGGAGATCGCCCGGCTGGCCGGCGTGGTGCGGAAGAACTACCCGGCGTTGCGCACGGGATGGTATTCGGGGCGCGACGAACTGCCGAAGGGCCTCGACATCCCGGCGTTCGACTACATCAAGCTGGGCGGCTGGGTCGAGGCGCTGGGGCCGCTGACGGCGCCGACGACCAACCAGCGACTCTACAAGGTCGGGCCGGAGGGCGGAATGGAGGACATCACGCACCGATTCCGCCGCAAGCCCTGACACGCCGACGGAACACTCGATTTGCGGAGCCCGGAGATTCAGAGATTAGTAAAAACGTTGTCTGCCATACGACGATTTACCTCCGGTTCCGCAAATTTCGTGTCCGGAGGCAGCCGGCCGCAGGGCAAGTCCGAAAAAAACGACTATTTTTGCCGCATGGATTCTTCGCTCCGATACACCGCCCGGGACCTCACCGCCGAGCTCCCCGCAGCCGAATACATCGCCCGGTTCCGCGACGCCGGACGAATCGGCGGCTACTGCCGCGCCTGTCCCAATTACGAGAGGAGCTGGGGATGCCCGCCGTTCGGATTCGACGTGGACGAATACCTCGCAGGCTACGCCTCGGCGCTGCTCGTCGCAACAAAGATCGTCCCCGAAACGCGCGGCATTCCCATCTCGGAGTCCGGACGGCTGATCCGCCCCGAGCGTCTGCGCCTCGAAGCGCGCCTGCTCGAAATGGAACGGCTCTACGGCGGCCGATCGTTCGCCTACGTCGGAACGTGCCTCCATTGCCCCGAGGGGAGCTGCACACGCCCCGCGGGAAACCCCTGCCGCCACCCCGACAAGGTCCGGCCTTCGCTCGAAGCGTGCGGATTCGACATCGCCCGCACGACCTCCGAACTGTTCGGCATCGACCTGAAGTGGGGCAGCGAGGGCCGCATCCCCGAGTACCTGACCCTCGTCTGCGGCTTTTTCCACAACGCGGACAGCGTTATATGGAACGAATGAGCTATCTTTGCACCCATGAAACGGATTTTACGCCATATACTGCCCGCAGCCCTGTGCCTGAGCGTTTTCGGGGGCTGCATGAAATGGGACTACGACACGCAGGAGGAGCTCTCGGCGACGGGAACGGGGCTTTTCATCACCAACGAGGGCATGTTCCAGTACGGAAACGCCTCGCTGTCGTACTACGATCCCGAAACGAAGCAGGTGGAGAACGAGGTTTTCAGGCGCGCCAACGGCTTCAAACTGGGCGACGTGGCGCAGTCGATGACCATCCGCGACGGCGTGGGCTGGGTCGTGGTGAACAATTCGCACGTCATCTTCGCCATCGACATCAACACCTTCAAGGAGCTGGGGCGCATCACGAACCTCTCTTCGTCGCGCTACATGCACTTCATCTCCGACGAAAAAGCCTACGTCACGCAGATCTGGGACAACCGCATCTTCATCGTCAACCCCAAACGCTACGAGATCACGGGGTATATCGAATGTCCGAACATGGGGATGCAGTCGGGCTCCACGGAACAGATGGTGCAATACGGCAAATACGTCTTCGTGAACTGCTGGTCGTACCAGAACCGGATTCTTCGGATCGACACCGAAACGGACCGGGTGGACGCGGAATTGGTCGTGGGCATCCAGCCCACGTCGCTGGTGATGGACAAGAACCACAAACTGTGGACCATCACCGACGGCGGGTACGAAGGCAGCCCCTACGGCTACGAGGCCCCGGCGCTGTACCGCATCGACGCCGCCACGTTCCGGATCGAACAAAAGTTCCCGTTCAAACTGGGCGACAGCCCTTCGGAGGTGCAGATCAACGGCACGGGCGACAAAATCTTCTGGATCAACGACGACATCTGGTCGATGAACGTCGATGACGAACGCATCCCGGTGCGGCCGTTCCTGAAATACCGCGGCACGAAATACTACGGACTGACCGTCAATCCCCGCAACGGAGACGTATACGTCGCGGACGCCATCGACTATCAGCAGCCGGGCATCATCTACCGTTACACGGCCGACGGCGAACCGGTCGATGAATTTTACGCGGGCATCGCACCCGGTGCATTCTGTTGGAAATAAGCCATGAGAAAGAGCGTTGCAATCATCGCACTACTGCTGTTTCCGGCGCTGCTGCGGGCGCAGTCGGACCGATCCGAGACCGGCGCGGCGTCGTGGCGGGAAAAAGGCGTCGTGACCATCCGCGAAGTCCCGGTCTGGGGCCGCCGGCCGATGAAAAGCATCGGCGTGCAGGAGACCCGGCTCAACTCCCTGATTCTGAAAGAGAACATCGCCCTGTCGATCGCCGACGTGCTGACCTTCAACTCGCCGATCTTCGTCAAACAGTACGGCCGGGCGACCCTCTCGACCGTATCGTTCCGCGGCACGGGCCCCTCGCACACGCAGGTGACGTGGAACGGCATGCGCATCAACAATCCGATGCTGGGCATGACCGACTTTTCGATGATCCCGTCGTACTTCATCGACGACGCCTCGCTGCTGCACGGCACCTCGTCGGTGAACGAGACGGGCGGCGGGCTGGGCGGACTGGTGAGGCTCTCGACGGCCCCGGCCGACATCCGCGGATTCGGACTGCAATACATCCAGGGAATCGGCATGTTCAGGACCTTCGACGAATTCCTGCGCCTCGAATGGGGCGACGAGCACTGGCAGGTCTCGACCCGCGCCGTCTACCAGTCCTCGGCCAACGACTTCAAATACCGCAACCGCGACAAGAAAGAGAACATCTACGACGACGAGATGAACATCGTCGGATCGTATTATCCCACCGAGCGCAACAAGAGCGGCGCCTTCGACGACGTGCATGTCTTGCAGGAGGTTTACTACGACACGAGGCGTGGCGACCGTTTCGGACTGAACGCCTGGTATATCAATTCGAACCGCGAGCTGCCGCTGCTGACGACCGACTATGCCGACGACAAACAGTTCGAGAACCGCCAGCGGGAGCACACCCTGCGCAGCGTGCTTTCGTGGGACCACTACCGGAGCGACTGGAAAGTCGCGGCAAAAGCGGGGTATATCCATACATGGATGGCCTACGACTACCGGAAGGACCCCGGCAGCGGGATCATGAACTCGATAACCCGCTCGCGCAACAAGGTAGACACCTTCTACGGACAGGCCGACGGAGAGTACACGCCCGACGGAAACTGGTTCTTCACGGCAGGCATTTCGGCCCATCAGCATCTGGTCGAAAGCATCGACAAGGACATCATCCTGCAACAGGGCGGCAAAGACATCGTCGGATACGACAAAGGGCGCATCGAACTCTCGGCATCGGTCTCGGCCAAGTGGCGCCCCACGGAGCGGCTGGGGCTGTCGGCGGTCCTGCGCGAAGAGATGTACGGCACGAAATGGGCGACGGTTCCGGCCTTTTTCGCCGACTGCCAGCTGTCGAAGCGCGGCAACATCGTCGCCAAAGCCTCCGTGTCGCGCAACCACCGCTTCCCGACGCTCAACGACCTCTACTTCCTTCCGGGCGGCAATCCCGAACTGCGGAGCGAAAGCGGCTTCAGCTACGAAGCGGGATTGTCGTTCGCCGTGGGAAAGGAGAACGTCTACTCGCTGTCGGGATCGGCGTCGTGGTACGACCAGCATATCGACGACTGGATTCTGTGGCTCTCGACGCCCAAAGGGTTCTTCTCGCCGCGGAACATCAAGCAGGTGCATGCCTACGGCGTGGAGATGCAGGCCAGCCTGGCCGTCATACCGGCCCGGGATTGGAAACTGACGATGAACGGCACGTTCTCGTGGTCCCCGTCGATCAACGAGGGCGAGCCGATAAGCCCCGCCGACCAGTCCGTCGGCAAGCAGCTGCCCTACGAACCGGAGTTCTCGGCCACGGTGACCGGACGGCTCACGTGGCGGAGCTGGGGGCTGTTGTACCAGTTCTGCTATTACAGCGAGCGCTACACCATGTCGAGCAACGACATCACCCTCAGCGGCCGGTTGACGCCCTACCTGATGAACAACCTCTCGCTCGACAAGGCTTTCGCCCTGAAATGGGCCGACCTCACGCTCAAAGGAACCGTCAACAACCTCTTCAACGAGGAATACCTCTCGGTGACCGCACGCCCGATGCCTCGCATGAACGTCGAGTTCTTCATCGGCATCAGACCCAAGTGGGGCGGTCGGAATCAGTAATCCGGGTAGGCATATCCGCAATTCGGGTAAGAGCAAGTTTGCACCGGCTTCGTACCTTTGCATCGTAAACCAATACGAATGCACGATGAAACGAATCCTGATCCTGACGGCGGCTCTGCTTGCGGCCTGTCCGCTCACCTGCTTCGGACAAAGCAACCACTCCGATACGACCATGAAACAAAACCCGAATCTGACCCGCGAGTGGGACAAGGTGTTCCCGCAGAGCGACCGAGTGAACCACTCGAAAGTGACTTTCCGCAACCGCTACGGCATTACGCTCGCAGCCGATCTCTACATCCCCCGGAACGCCTCCGGGAAACTGCCCGCCATCGCCGTCAGCGGTCCGTTCGGCGCCGTGAAAGAGCAAGCCTCGGGCCTCTATGCCCAGACGCTGGCCGAACGGGGATTCCTCACCGTCGCCTTCGACCCGTCCTACACCGGCGAAAGCGGCGGCGAACCCCGTTACGTCGCTTCGCCCGACATCAATACCGAGGATTTCAGCGCCGCGGTCGATTACCTCTCGACGCGCGACGACGTGGACCCCGAACGGATCGGTATCCTCGGCATCTGCGGATTCGGCGGCTTCGCAATCAACGCGGCGGCGATCGACACGCGGATCAAGGCGACGGTGGCTTCCACAATGTACGACATCAGCCGCTGCACGGCGAACGGATATTTCGACTCGATGGATGCCGACGCACGCTACGAACTCCGCCGGCAACTCAACGCCCAGCGCACGGAAGACGCAAGGACGGGCACCTGCGCGCTGGCCGGCGGGGTAGTAGACCCGCTGCCCGACGACGCCCCGCGATTCGTGAAGGACTACTATGCCTATTACAAGACCCCGCGCGGCTACCATCCCCGTTCTCTCAACTCGAACGACGGCTGGAACAAGACTTCGTCGCTGTCGTTCATCAACATGCCCATCCTGTCGTACAGCGACGAGATTCGCAGCGCAGTGCTGCTGATCCACGGCGAAAAGGCCCATTCGCGCTATTTCAGCGAGGATGCCTTCAAAAAGCTGAAAGGCAATAACAAGGAACTGCATATCATTCCCGGCGCCAGCCATGTGGATCTGTACGACAATCTGGCGGTGATTCCGTTCGACAAGATCGAAGGCTTCTTCCGGGAGTATCTGAAATAAACGCCCAGCAAGATTCTGCCTAAATACCTATTGAATCCTTAAATAATACCCCCGTCCGGTCATGCGACCGAGCGGGGGTTTACGTACCCGGAGCCGATACACAACCTATACAATATCATCCAATCAAAAGAATATAAAATACTTATTATTAATATTTTATAAATATTTACAACTCTGCCATTTGTGCTTATTTTGAGTATTTTTTGCTATTTTTTACACCTTTATTACACCCTGAATTAGAAAATAATTGTATATATTTACACCATAATATCAGGAAGATACAAAACTACTAATTTCCGGGATTATGGCAAAGTTGCAAGCAAAAACCAAAGAAAATCCAAAATTGATGCAAAAAACGCTGGCCGACGGTCGGCAAAGTTTGTATCTGGAGTATTACATGGGCTACAACAAGGTGATCGACGAGGTGACGGGTAAAGAGCATATCAAGCACATCCGCTCGAAAGAATACTTGGGGCTTTACCTGCTGCCGAATCCCCGCACCCCGGAAGAACGGCAGAAGAACAAGGAAACGTTAGCTCTCGCCGCAGAAATCCGCATCGACAAAGAAAAGGTATTGGTTGCCCGTCGATATGACAAGGCCGCACCCGTCAAGCAGAAGATCAACTTTCTGGAGTTCTTCGATGCCTATGTAAAGAACTACAAGAAGAAAGATATTCGGATGATGGAAGGCTGTCTGCGACGGTTCCGGGGATTTCTTGCGGAATCCTATCCGAGTATGCAGACCAATATCAAGCCGGATCAGATGACCAAGGAGATGATGATCAAATTCGTGGACTATCTGCAACAGCACTCTTTCGGCGAGGGTGCAAGGGGATTTTTCCAACGGTTCAAAAAGGTTATCAAATATGCCATAGACCAAGACATTCTGCTAAAGAATCCTTGTACAGGCGTTCCGTGCGTTGTCGATGATACTGCTTTGCGAAAGGACGTGTTGAGCCTTGAGGAGATTGCACAACTCGCAAATACCCCTTATCAAAATATGGATGTACGCCGGGCATTTCTATTCTGCCTGTACGCGGGATTAAGGTATTGCGATGTGGTCGATCTGAAATACAGCAACGTCGATTATGCCAACAAGACGATCCGGTTTGACCAAAACAAAACCACCGGGCACTCGACACATTCGATTGTCACGATACCATTAAGCAATACGCTATTAAAGTTGATCGGCGAACGCCCGGAGAAAGACGGCCCCATCTTCACACTGCCGAGCCACACCGGATGCCTGAAAGCCCTGCGGATATGGGTTGCCCGTGCAGGAATTGAAAAGCACATCACATGGCATTGCGCCCGCCACAGCTTTGCCGTGAATCTACTCGGCGAGTGTCACACCGATATTAAGACTGTCGCGTCCCTGCTTGGCCACAGCGGATTAAAGCACACGGAGAAATACACCCGCGCCGTCGATTCGCTCAAAGAAAAAGCCGTTAATGCCTTGCCGGAATTGGTGATCTGAAAATAAAGTGCTACTTTTAAGGTATGGGAACCTTTCTGGCATCACTTAACCATAAACAGCTAACTGCTTTGACCGAGCTGTTCAACGGCCAACGTGTATTCCAGCCAGAAGTCGATACAAATACGGTCGCCGCCTTGTTCATGTGCAGGCTCAAAGAACCGTTGGTCGTTTGCAATACCCGTACCCTCTGTTACATTTTCCACATCTTGGGCGAAGAGCAGTTAATTACTCCTATTTGGCAAGCCGTAGCAGCAAAGCATAAGTGCTTCGTATCGCTCAACGGCAAGCCCATAAGCCGCAACACGCTCTCAAGTGCAAAGTATTGCGCAATCAATTCCGACTCTCCCTACAGAGCCTACCTTATCAAAAGCTACATCGGCATTCTAAAAAACACCAAATAGCCCTTACAGCATCCCCGCAAGGACTCTTTATCCAGCCAAGAGTGAGCGAGAGTGAGCATATGAGAACAATCCGCCTCAATCACCCTTATATTTGCCGCTGATAATTTATTCCATGTCTAACTAAAAAACTACTTATGGAACATGAAATCAGTATGGAGCAGCGGCTAAACCGCATCGAGCAGTTGCTCGCAGGGCAGAAAAATGTCCTCACTTTCGACGAGGCTTGCACTTACACCGGGATTTCCCGGACGTACATGTACAAGCTCACCTGCGGGAGCCGTATTCCGCATTACAAACCCAACGGCAAAAACATCTATTTCGACCGGGCGGAGTTGGAGCGCTGACTGCTCCAGAACCGAATCAAGCCTGCCACAGAGATCAAGCAGGACGCAGCCAATTACGTAGTAAATTCCAAAACCTAAAGACGGGATCAGCAACTATCGCCGACCTCGCCCTACGAGATTATGCGGATCTCTTCGGGCGAAGGTCGGCGAATCTTTCCAACGGCCCACGCTCCCCATCAAGCAACAATAAAGTAGGGTGGCAAGTTTGTGTTTTCGTAAACGAAAACGGGGCTTGCTCCCGCTGGTCGGCGCGTCATCCCGTTGGTCTAATCATTAAAATTGAAACTATGAAACGTGAATTGAACAAGGGCGGCCGCCCCTTATTGAAACCTGCGGCCAGACAAGGTTACATCGTCAGCGCAAGGCTCGACAGCGAACACTATTTCCGGCTGAAGAAGTTAGCCCGCACATCGGGCTGCCGTCCGTCCGAGATTATCCGGCAGCTTATCGGGCGTGGGTGAGTGCGTGAGCGGATGCGTCCGGAACATCTGAATTATATGGCGCAGTTGAAAGGCATTGCCCGCAACCTGAATCAACTCACTCGCTCGGCCAATGCCGGCGGGTTTGCGGCAGAGGTTGCGCCCCATGCGGCGATCATTACCCAGATCGAGGACTTTCTAAAACAGTTGCGCCATGATCGGTAAGATTATCGCCGGATCGTCGTTCGGTGCAACGGTCAGCTATGTAATGAAAGAGCAGTCGCGGATATTGGGTTTTGAGGGTATTGAGCCGCCGGGCGTGCAGGATATGGTACGCGATTTCAAAGACCAGACGCTATTGAATCCCCGGATCAAAAACGCAGTCGGACATATATCGTTACCCTTCTCTCCGAAAGATGCTGACCGACTGACCGACCCGGCTATGGCGCAGATTGCACGGGAGTATATGGAGCGCATGGGGATTCGGAACACACTGTTTCTAATCGTCCGGCACATGGATCAGGCGCATCCGCATTGTCATATCGTCTACAACCGGGTCGGAAACGACGGGCAGACCATATCGGACAAGAATATCAAAATCCGGAACGGCAAGGTTTGCAAGGAGCTTACAGCCAAGTATGGTTTATACTATCCGAAAGGCAAAGAGCAGGTGCGGCGTGAACGGTTGCGCGAGCCGGACAAGACCAAGTACGCCATTTACGACGCTATCCGGAGTTGTCTGCCCAGATGCAAGTCATGGAGCGATCTGGAGAAACGATTGCAGGAACGAGGTATTACGACCACATTCAAGTATTGCGGGAATACCGACCGCAGGCAGGGCGTATTGTTTGGTATGAACGACTACACCTTTTCCGGCTCGAAGATTGACCGGGCTTTCAGCTTCTCCAAGTTAGACCGTCATTTCTCGCAGGCACAGCGGATCGTTACTCCCATCTCACAGCCCCGTTATTCCGCGCAGGCGGTCGGGAATTTATCGGCAGCAGTTAGCCATTACCGTTCGGCGTTCGCCGGGTTGTTCGGCAGTCGCAGTAATTCGGGCGAATCCCTCGATTTGGGCGGCTTCGGCGTGGCGGGCGGTATAATTTTACCACCGGGCGGGTATTGCGGCTCAATCGCCCCGGAACAGATGCAGCGGAGGATCGGGGAATCCCACGAGGAACACATTGCCCGCATTACGGCCCTGATCCGGCAGGCGACCGAAGCGATGCTGATCGAACAGGCCGAGCGAAGCCGCAGAATCCGGGAACAACAAACTAAAAAACGTCAAATTAAAATACATCGTTAAAGTATGGCAGAGGAAAAAACCGTCGCATTGGATTGCGACCAATACGAAGATTTCAAGGAAGAATTTATCAAGGCTTTCAAGGCCGAGATTGCAAAGCTACAGAGCGGCGGCGACAATACAGCCCTGATGCAGCGGATCGACGAGATAGCCCGAGTGCAGAATCTTTCGGCGGAGCAGATCACCAATTTTATCAACCGCATCGGGCAGATCGACATTAAACCCGTGGTCGAGGTACAGCCGCCCGACATGACGGACGTAAACAGGGCTTTCGGAAAGATCAACGTCAGCACGGAGATACTCGCCGAAGCGATGAAGCGGATAAATGCCGAGGTAAAGGGTGCATTAAGCGACGAGAAGATCAAAAAGGCAGTACAGCTGTTCGTAAGCCGCGAGGTGGAGAAATACAAAGAGATATTAGACGGTCATTGGTCACGTATAAACAGTACGTTAGATCATTTGCTGCATCGGATTCCCTACAATTACGACATCAACAAACGGTTAGTTCGGGCGTGTGTATGACTGGCTCTGACTGCCGGGCTATCCGTTGTGGGAAATATTTGGCAGGCCGTGAACAATCGGCAATACCGCAAGAATGATTGGAAATACCGATATATGCAGGCTGTCTGGCACGGAGAAATGCAACTCATTACCGACCTCGACCGGGTGTTCGAACAAGGCGAGGATAAGAACATCGACGTGGTGAAAAGAGAGGTCAGGCAGTATGAAAAAGAGATCAAGAAACGCGGCGCGGCAGTCGTAAACCAAGAGCGGACAAAGGCCGAAAAAGAGAAAACGCAGAAAACAAAGGCCAAGAAAAAGTAGGATGACAGAAAAGGGGCTTGCGGGATCGTCAATGATCCTGCAAGTCCCCTTTTCGTTCGGATGATTGGCCGTTTATTGCCGTTCGCTCAATTCTTTATATAGCTCCAGCCGCAGGCCGCACAGGTTTTCGATAATCCCGCCCGCTTTGCGGACGCGCTCCATATGTATCTCCAACTTTTGCGGTGCGATGTCGAACCGAATGCCATAGGGAGCCTTCATCAGAAAACTCTTCAGACGCGGCAGCGTGAAGATGTTTTCGATATGGGTGTCGTCGAAAGCAAGCATCAACTTCGTGGAAAGCGTCCGCATCCGGTCGTGCATGATGACTGGATCGTGGCTGTCGAACTCCAGACCGTGATAGACGTAGTAAAGCGTGTGATAGAAATAGACCATTGCCTGCGCCGAGAACTGCGCGGCCAGACGCATATTACGGCTCTCGCTGAAAGCGTCCTGCGCCTGTTCAAGCAGTTCATTGCCCTGCGTTCGGAACGTGTCGAAATGGAATTTAGCGTCGGCATACGCCTTGGCGAAGTCGATCGGGTGCTTCGGACGCTGAAAATGGTAACTGTCGCTACAATACAGCAACTCGCCTTCGGCATGGGCAAAGAAGAGGAACGGCGTTGAGTTCGATTCGACATAGCTCAACGTCATGATGTAAAGATTGATGTAGGTAATCTTCCGGCAGCTATAGGGCACTTTGTAACGCAGGATGCGTTTGGTCTGAATCCAATCGTATTCCGGGGTTTCACGAACGACCATCAGCAGGTCATAAGCCATTGCGTCGCTGTGCGGCGTGCCGCCGACCAATTTACCGAACAATAGGATATATTCGGGATCGAAATAGCCGTCTGTCAGGCATTGGACGATCCGGGCGGCCTCGGCAGGATCGTAAAGTCGTTCGGCGGGCTGTTCGAGTTCGAGGGCTAAGCGTTGTGCAGGATTTTCCTGCACGGGATTTTGATTCGTTTCCATTTGATTGATTGTTAGAAATTTGACATAGTAAGGGCTGTCCTCATCGCAGCATTTCGGCAATAAAGAGAATAACAATTTGGTTAGCAATTATTTGCTAATCGGGCGGGTGGAAATGGAAACGAATAAAGAGATTGCACGGCGGGAACCGCCTGCGGCTGGCCTTACGGCGTGTCTGCGTCGGAACGCGGACGGGATACATGGTTCGCATAAATAAAAAAAGGATGCGCAGCTGCGAACCATATATCCCCCTTTTACAGGCTCAATAAAGTGCCGTTCGCGGGTCGCTAAACCCCAACGACTCTACGCATACCTTTTCTAATGCGGTTGCTTTATTGAGCACCGACAGTAAAAGTTGTAGAAATATATGATTCGCAGGAACAAAGATAAGAAAAATTCGATGTAATTTTGCAATTACTATATAACTTTTAATAAAGTTTATCAATGGATACAACACTAATGTCAGAATACGTCGAATTGCATAAAAAAATCATAGAAAAACTATATAGATATGTGGAATATCATTATTTTGATGCAAATGATGCACCTCAATTACTCTCAAAAAATGACGCTGTTATTGCAGGGAATTTTGCCCGATTAATTAAACTAAATGTTTCAATATTGCAACATGTATGCGAATGCAAAGGTGAAATATTAATGATCTTATTAAGATGCTATATTGAAACATATGTCAATATTAAATATTTCATATCAACGGACAACACCGTCAAAGAAGCTTACATAAAGGATTCGTTATCCAACGAAGTAAAATTCTCAGAAACAATAAAAACAAATATAACCAATAGAGATGGAAATATTCTGGATATTGAAAAAAGGATGATAGATTCAATTAACAAGGCTTTCTCAATATCAGGTTATCAAGATAAAAAGGTTAGCCGCAATTATCAGTGGAAAAGCATTAAAGAGCGAGTTAAAATTGTTGTTAATGATAAAGATACATTTTACAATGGACTGATAGGTATGTCGAGTCACTCTATTCATGGTAAATGGCAAGATATTCTTAAATATAATCTATTTTTGAAAGAAAATGATAAATTTTCAATCAATATTGAATGGACATCCCCACAGCCACAACTTATGGATTGCGTTATTTGGGCGAATATTGATTTATTAGATGTAATCAAAGGAGCATCTGAAATTACAATAGATGAATATAAACAACAATTAATATCTCTTATCTCTCGTCACGAAGAATCTCTTAAAAATACTCACAACACATCGAAATAAATATTTTGTCATTTTTTACACCTTATTTACACCCCAACAAAAGCAAAATCCCTATTAATCAGCTGATTAATAGGGATTTTCCGTACCCGGAGCCGGGATCGAACCGGCACGGCCATTGCTGGCCACAGGATTTTAAGTCCGGCGTGTCTACCGATTCCACCATCCGGGCGCAGTCTTTCAGCGAAAGACAAACGCAAAAGTACGAAAATATTTGCGATTTGCCAAAACATCCGCAACATAACGCCGCGGCAGGCCGAAATTCCTCGTTTTCCCTATTTCGAACCGACATAGGCGATTATCGCCGCATCGTCGTCGGGTGCGAACCAACGGATCTCCGAGTCGCGGCGGAACCACGTGAGCTGCCGCTTGGCATAACGCCGCGAATTGCGCTTGATCAGCTCCACAGCCTCGTCGTACCCGATGCGCCCGTCGAAATAATCGAAAAATTCGCGGTAACCGACCGTTTTCAGCGCATTCAATTCCCGATAGGGATACAACGCCCGGGCCTCGGCTTCCAGCCCGTCGGCCAACATCCGATCCACGCGGCGGTTGATGCGGTCGTAAAGCACGTCGCGCGGCAGATCAATGCCGATCTTCACGATTTCGAACGGCCGCGGACGGCGCTCCCCGGTACGCTGCCGGGAGTAGGGCATATGGGTCTGAAGACAGACCTCCAGCGCACGCATCACCCGCGCCGGATTATTGAGATCGGCGGTCCGGCAATACTCCGGGTCCAGTTCCCGGAGTTCTTCGGCAAGCGCCCCGAGTCCCTCCTCCGCCAGCCGACGCTCCAGCTCCCTGCGCAGCGGTTCGTCGGCCTGCGGCAGGTCGTCCATACCTTCGCACAGAGCCCGCACATAGAGTCCCGACCCGCCGACGGCAACGACCCAATCATGGTCTGCAAAGAGTTCTTCGAGCCGTGCAAGGGCCTGCACCTCATACTCCCCGCAGTTCAAGTTATCCGTCAGATCGTGAGAGGCAATAAAATGATGTTCAACAGCTTGAAGCTGATCGACAGATGGCTGTGCCGTACCGATCGGCATCCCCCGGTAGACCTGACGCGAATCGGTCGAAAGAATCGGTGCGCTATAATGGAGCGCCAGACGGATGCTCAGGTCCGTCTTGCCCGAACCCGTCGGACCGACCACGACCAGCAGTCGTTTAATAGGCATCGTCGTAGTTGTCGTCGCCCTCGAAATCGTTGAAATCGCTCATCATCTCGCCGAAGATCGAGCCCTCATCGTCCACACGGTTCTTCGAAGGGTCGTATTGGTCGGGAGCTTCGGCCTGGGCGTAAATCTCACGCGGGTAGGAGGCTTCCTTGTCGGCTTCGTAAGCTCCGGTCAGCTCCAAGTAATAAGCCCGGTCGCCGAACAGGTCGAACAGATAGATCAGACGGTCGCGGCGGTCGTGAATGATCTGCCCCAAAGTCACCTTTTCCATAGCCACCGGAGCGTTCTCGCTGCCGTCGTCCATATCCATAAAGGTAAATTCGCGCTGTTTCTCCCAGCGGTCATCGGCCGTAAAGAACGAAGCCATGCAATCCTCGTATTCGAGCGATCGGAGGATGAAATTGTGGAAATCGAGCAGCGTCGTATCGTACAGCACCTCGTAATCGCGCACGAAATTGTCGTTCTCATCGCTCAACATCCGGAATCGGAAAACCATCGACATCGCAGTAATCTATTTTTTATCCGTACAGCAAATATAATACTTTTTCTCAATTCAGCGCCGCCAGCCACGCGATTACATCCCGGTCGTCGGGATAATCGGTCAGGGCGGGCGACTGGGCGCATCCGAAAGCGGCGCGGCGGCTGTGGGGGAGACATTCGGTGACGACGCACTGCAATTCGTCGTCGTGCATCGCAAGCCATCCGGCGACCTCATCCGGCGTCTTGTAATACGTGTAGGAAATCTGACTCAGAGCCGCCGGGAAATCCCGCTGTTCGACGGCCACGGCAGCCCCCAGATCGCGGAACGGCCGCCCCTGCATCGTGAGCAAGGCCCGTGTCTGACGGTAATTGTTTTTGTATTTGTCGTTTACATCCGGCATCTGAAGCGTCGGTTCATACCCTTCGGGCAGGAACAACAGCGACACGCTGCGGCATCCCAATCCGGAGTAGGCCCAAATATCGTCGGCCAATCCAGCCAGCTGCTCCGGCGTTTCATCGCCCGAAAGCACGGCAGCCGACTGACGGCTTCCCCGCAGCAGCGAGGGAATTCCGACATAGCGGGCGCGGAAATAGCGGTTGGCATTGTCGCTGCCCGTGGCGATCACCGCATCGACGGGCGACACTCCGTCGTAAAATTCCACAGGCACCGATGCGTCGATGTCCCGGAGCTGGCCGACGACATACTCCATCAGCACGGTATCTTTGGCCGAGGGTTTCAACAGACAGCGGTGACCGCTGACGACCGTACACAACAGGTCGAAAAAGCCGACAAGCGGGATGTTCCCGGCCATGACCACCAACACACGGCGCGGCACGGCGACCGGCACGGCAGGGTAGTTCCCCAACCAGGCTTCGAGCTTTTCACGGCTCAGCATATCCCGGGCGATCGCCCCGACGGCACGGCGGACATCGGCCAGCGTAAACCATCCGTTAGCACGGCACGCAGCATCCACAACGCCTCGCGTCGCATTGTCGTCGCCGAATCCGCGCAGACGCGCCCCCAGTTCGGAAAAGAGATCAATTACGTTCTTCATGAACACAAAGATACTATTTCGCTTCGGATTCCGCACGTTTTTCCCGAAGTTGTGCTATTTTTGTAAAAAAGCATTCGACACCAAATACAACGACGACTATGGAAAGAAATCTGAAAGAGGCCCTGCGCCACCGCCGCAGCTATTACGAACTGACACCCCGATCCCCGATCGACGACACACAAATCGAAGAAATCGTGCGTTTTGCCGTGAAACACGTTCCCTCGGCATTCAACTCGCAGTCGGCACGCCTCGTGCTGCTGCTGCACGAACACCACAAGGCATTCTGGGAGTTGGTGAAGCGAACGCTGCAAGCCATCGTCCCGGAAAAGGCGTTCGCTGCCACGGAGAAAAAAATCGACGGCAGTTTTGCATCGGGCTACGGTACGGTGCTCTATTTCGAAGATACGGAAATCGTGAAAGGACTTCAGAAACAATTCCCGCTTTACGCCGACAACTTCCCCGTCTGGTCCGAGCATACCTCGGCAATGCACCAGCTGGCGGTATGGACAATGCTCGAAGACGCCGGATTCGGAGCCTCGCTCCAGCATTACAATCCGTTGATTGACAACGAAGTCCGCGAGCATTGGGGATTACCGGGACAATGGCGGCTAATAGCCCAGATGCCGTTCGGCATTCCGGCCGGCGAACCTCAGGAGAAGAGTTTCGAGCCGTTGGATGACCGCCTGCGCGTCTTCAAATAACGGATAGGAGAGAGGGGCAGATCGTAAAGAATTTGCAAAATGGAATTGAAAAATTTGGAGATTCGGATTTTTTAGCTACCTTTGCATTCGCAATTACGAAACATGCCATGCGGAAATAGCTCAGTTGGTAGAGCGCAACCTTGCCAAGGTTGAGGTCGCGGGTCCGAGTCCCGTTTTCCGCTCTGAGTAAGCGAGTGATAATCAGTTGATTATCGCTCGTTTTTCTTTTTCTGCCGTGTGTTACAGATGTCCGTTGTGTAGCACAAAATGCCCTAAAATCGTCGTTTGTGATACAGAGTGTGATACATAAAATCGTGTAACACACGCATTGCATTTTGTTGCTTGCGTAATCCGTAAAGGTTATGACAATCAACGTCGTATGTCGCAAAGACGCTATCAACAGAAACCATTTAGCCCCTCTTGCTCTTGTATTCACCCATGACCGCCGCCGTAAGTTCGTCGGTCTGGGTATTTCGATAGCTTTGGTGCATTGGGATTTTGAGAAACAACAACCTACCGCCGACTGCCCCGATAGGGCAGAAATACAGTTTCAAATAACCTCCAAAATACGTGAATACGAGAAGAAAATCAAAAAGTTGGAGGTGCTGGAAATTCCCGTTACATTCGATACGCTTTTTGAACAGAACGGCAAACGAATCAACTGCACGGTCGGGGAGTACTTCGAACAGATTATCGAACGCTTGGAAAAAGTCGAAAAGTACGGTTCCGCCAGCAAACATAAGGTAACGTTGGCCCTCATATCGCAATTCCGCTCGGTTAATATGCGTTTTGAGGAGTTAGATTTAACCTACCTGCGGGACATTCGCCCGGCCACCGCTTTTGCCTTGCTGCGCGGTATGCTCTTCCTCGTTCCGAGTTTTGTACTACTACCCAAAGCATTAGGTATTGAAGGCATCTGGTTGGCCTTGGCGCTTTCGGAGGCTACAACTACGATCTGTATCGCCGTGTTTTACCTCTACCCCAAGAAACGAAGCAAAGTGAAAAAATAATATACCAATATACCTCTTACCGTTTCCGGAACTCGCTGGGTGTCATGCCCGTATGACGGCGGAAATAGCGGCCCAGATAGGAGGTCGAATCGAAGTGGAACATGTTGGCGATCTCTTTGATCGTCATGTCCGTCGAGGTGAGCAGATGCTTGATCTCCATCACGATCTGCCAGTCGATGAGCTGCTTGGGCGTCGCCTCCGTGATTCGGGCGGTTATCTTCGAAAGGTAGTAGGGTGTGATGCAGAGCTTGTCGGCATAGAATTTCACCTCGTGCTGCGAATAGCAGTTCTCCGTCACCAGTTTGCAGAAGCAGTTGAAAAGGCGGCGCGAAGAGGGGATGGATTCGATATTCCCGGGCGGGGCATCGAAAACCAACTTGACCTCCATTGCGAGAAACAGATTTTGCAATTGATTCCGTATCATCATACGAACCAACTTCGCGGCCGACCATTGCGCGCAATGGTCGATATGGGCATTCCATGTCTCCGACAATATCCGTTCCTCCCCGGTGGTCGGCAATATCGGCTGGTTGTAGATGCGTTCGAAAAATACCGATGAGAGAGGCAGGATGACTTCATCGGTGAGCGCGGAGGAGATTTCGATCAGCCGCACCCGAAAATCGCCGCCGGTCCCGTGTACGACGAACAGCGTGTCGGGAAAGATGACCGCAATGTCGCCGCGACGGAACACCCGTCGTTCGAGATTGGCCGAAACGATCGCCCGGCCTTGCAGGCAAAAGAGCAGCAAGCACCCCTTTGTCCGAATCGCGGAGCCGAGCGAACCGCTCAAATCCGACACTCCGATTCTATACTCCGCCTCCCGGGTTCGCTCCATAGTTTTTATTTTTCACGTACAAAGATAGCACAATTCGGCGAAACGACCCGATGTTGTTTCCAAAAGTCTCCTTGTTGTTTGGATTTGTATGCCGTCCGAACGTCGGGGAAACCGTAATTTTGCCCCGGAAAAACAAAAAGCAACCATGAAACAGAAACTATCGGGTGCGGCACTCTTATTGGCCGCGTGTCTGGGATCGTGCCGGGAGGCCGCCGCTCCGCAGCAGCAGGTCGGCTATTCGGTGCTGACGGTCGAACCGACGAACGTAACGCTTACCGAATCCTACTCCGCCTCGGTGCGCGGACGGCAGGACATTGAAATCTATCCGCAGGTATTGGGAACGATTCAGCGCGTCTGCGTCAAAGAGGGAGAGAAAGTGCAACGCGGGCAATCGCTCTTCGTCACCGACCGGGTGCCCTACGAAGCGGCCCTGCGCACGGCCGTAGCCAATGTCCACGCCGCCGAAGCGCAGGTCGAAACGGCGCGAATCACTTACGAAAGCAAGCAGGAACTGTTCCGGCGGAATGTCGTTTCGGAGTTCGACCTCTCGACCGCCCGCAACGCGCTGGCCGTTGCCGAAGCCTCGCTCGAGCAGGCGCGGGCCGAGGAGACCAACGCCCGCAACAGCCTCTCCTATACGGAGGTGAAGAGTCCGGCCGACGGTGTGGTCGGCACGATTCCCTACCGGGTGGGCGCACTGGTCGGCCCGACAGCGGCACAGCCGCTCACGACCGTGGCCGACAATTCGGAGATGTACGTCTACTTCTCGATGTCCGAAAACCGGTTGCAGGAGCTGGTCATGCGCTACGGTTCGCTCGACCGGACGCTCGAAGAGATGCCCGCCGTGCAGCTGCGGCTGAACGACGGAAGCATTTATGCCGAAGCGGGACGTATCGAGAGCATCAGCGGCGTACTGAACCCCGAAACGGGCAGCGGATCGCTGCGCGCCGTATTCCCCAACCCGAACCGAGTGCTGTTCAGCGGCGGCACGGGCAACGTGGTGATTCCGCAGCAGTTGGAAAATGCCATTTCGATTCCGCAGGAAGCGACCTATGAATTGCAGGACAAAATCTTCGTCTATCGCGTCATCGACGGCCGGGCCGTCGCCACGCGCGTGGAGGTCAGCCCGATACACGACGGGGTGAGCTACACCGTGACGAAAGGTCTCTTGGCAGGCGACCGGATCGTCACGACGGGCGTGGGCCTGCTCAACGACGGAGACGAGATCACGATAACCGATAACGCGGGAGGTGAGGTATGAATCTGCGATTTTTCATAGACCGTCCCATCTTCTCGATCGTCATCTCCGTGACGATCGTCCTGCTGGGCATCATCGCCCTGACGACCCTTTCGGTCGAACAGTATCCCGACATCGCGCCGCCGACGGTGCAGGTGACGACCTCCTATCCCGGAGCCAACGCCGAGACGGTGCAGAAGGCCGTCATCGTGCCGCTCGAAGAGGCGATCAACGGGGTCGAGAATATGTCGTACATCCACTCCGAAGCCTCCAACACGGGCGAGGTGACGGTGAACGTCTATTTCCGTCAGGGCGTCGATGCCGACATGGCCGCCGTGAACGTGCAGAACCGCGTGTCGAAGGCGCAGGGCCTGCTGCCCGCCGAGGTGACGAAAATCGGCGTGCAGACGCTCAAACAGCAGAAGTCGCTGCTGAAGGTGGTGGCTTTGTACAGCCCCGATGACTCGTACGACATGCAGTTCATCAACAACTACATGAAAATCAACGTCGAGCCGCGCATGAAGCGTATCGCGGGAGTGGGGGAGTTCAACGTGCTGGCGTCGAACTACTCGATGCGCATCTGGCTCAAGCCCGACGTTATGGCACAGTACAAGCTGATACCCTCCGATGTGACTGCCGCCCTCGAAAAGCAGAACCTCGAATCGGCGACGGGCGCCTTCGGCGAGAACCATGCGAACGCCTACGAATATACCATCAAATGGAGCGGCCGTCTTTCGACACCCGAGCAATTCGAGCAGATCGTCATCCGCTCGCTGCCGAACGGCGATATTCTGCGTCTGAAGGACATCGCCCGCGTGGAGATGGGCGACGAGGCATACACCTATCGGGCCCTCACGGACGGACATGCCGGCTGTATCGGCGAGGCGTACCAGAGCGCGGGGTCGAACGCCACGGAGGTGGTGGAGAACATCGACGCCCTCATTGCCGAGCTGACCGAGGAGTTGCCCGACGGGCTGGCGTTCGCCGACCTGCTGAGCGTCAACCGTTTCCTCTACGCCTCGATGGAGAACGTCCTGTGGACGCTCGTCGAAGCGATTCTGCTGGTCGTGCTGGTGGTCTATGTCTTCTTGCAGGACATCCGTTCGACGCTGATTCCGACCATCGCCATCGTCGTCTCGCTGGTCGGCACGTTCGCCGTCATGTCGCTGCTGGGATTCTCGATCAACCTCTTAACGTTGTTCGCCCTCGTGCTCGCCATCGGTACGGTGGTCGATAACGCCATCGTGGTGGTCGAGGCCGTGCAGGCGCGTTTCGACGTGGGCTACAAATCGGCCTACATGGCCACGAACGACGCCATGCAGGGCATCACGGGCGCGATCATCACCTCGACGCTCGTTTTCATGGCCGTCTTCATTCCCGTGTCGATGATGGGCGGCACGTCGGGTGTCTTCTACACGCAGTTCGGCATCACGATGGCCGTTGCCGTCGGTCTTTCGGCCGTCAACGCCCTGACGCTTTCGCCCGCGCTGTGCGCCCTGATGCTGCAACCCTATGTGGACGAGGAGGGCAACGTGCGCGAGAACTTCGCCGCGCGGTTCCGCAAGGCATTCAACGCCGCCTTTTCGGTCATGGTGCAGCGCTATGTGCGCGGCGTCATCTGGTTCGTGCGCCACCGCTTCGTGGCGTGGGGAATGCTCGCAGCGGCCGTCGTGCTGCTCGTCGTCCTGATGAAGAACACGCAGACGGGACTGGTTCCCGACGAGGACACCGGATCGGTCATGGTCAGCGTCACCACCAAGCCCGGCACGTCGCTCTACGCCACGACCCGCGTGCTGTCGCAGCTCGAAAAGGAGATTCAGCAGATGCCGCAGGTCGAGCACTACGCCACCGTGAGCGGCTATTCGTTCAGCGGTTCGGGTGCAAGCGCGGGCATGATCATCCTTTCGCTCCGCGACTGGTCGGAACGCTCCGGCGAGGGAGACGACGTGCAGTCGGTCATCGACCGCATCAACGCGCTCTCGGCCAAGATTCCCGATGCGCAGATTTTCGCCGCCGCACCGCCCATGATTACGGGCTACGGCATGGTAAACGGCTTCGAGTTGCACGTGCAGGACAAGGCGGGCCGTCCCGTCGCCGAACTGGACGAGGCCACGCGCGGATTCATCGCGGCACTCTCTGCGCGTCCCGAAATCGGTGCGGCTTATTCGTCGTTCTCGTCGGGCTACCCGCAATATACGCTCGACATCGACGCCGCGCGGTGCGAGCGGTCGGGCATCTCGCCGTCGGACGTGCTGGCAACCATATCGGGCTATTACGGAGGACAATACGTCTCGAACTTCAACCGTTTCTCGAAGCTCTACCGCGTGATGATCCAGGCCGACCCGTCGTACCGCGTGACGCCCGAGTCGCTGAACCACATCTACGTCCGCACATCCAACGGCGAAATGGCCCCGGTCGGACAGTTCGCGCGGCTGACCAAGACCTACGGCCCCCAGTCGCTCAACCGCTTCAACCTCTACGGCTCGATCGCCGTGAACGGCGCGGCAGCCGACGGCTATTCTTCGGGCGATGCCATCCGCGCCATCGGCGAGACGGCGGCCGCGGCGCTGCCCAAAGGATACAGCTACGAGTTCGGCGGCATCACGCGCGAGGAGAGCACCTCGACGAGCAACACGGTCGTGATTTTCGCCATCTGCTTCGTGCTGGTCTACCTGATTCTGAGTGCGCTGTACGAAAGTTTCCTTATCCCGCTGGCCGTCGTGCTGTCGCTGCCGTTCGGGCTGTTCGGCTCGTTCCTCTTCGCGCAGCTGATGGGACTGGAGAACAACATCTACATGCAGACGGGTATCATCATGCTGATCGGTCTGCTGGCCAAAACAGCGATTCTTATCACCGAATACGCAGTCAAACGTCGCGAGGCGGGCATGTCGCTCATCCAGGCCGCAGTCGGGGCTGCGAAAGTGCGTCTGCGCCCGATTCTGATGACCGCCCTGACGATGATCTTCGGTCTGCTGCCGCTGATGGTATCGACTGGCGTCGGCGCCAACGGCAACCGCACGCTCGGTTCGGGAGCCGTCGGAGGTATGCTCGTAGGAACGCTCGCCCTGCTGTTCATCGTGCCCGTGCTGTTCGTCGCTTTCCAATGGTTGCAGGAGAAGATTCGCCCCATGCAGTTCGAGCGGGCCGGCGAGTGGTCGATACGGGCCGAAATGGAGGATTTGCAAAACCGGAAAGAGGAGAAGTAATGAAAAAGATCATATTCATCGGAATCGCCGCATCGCTGTTCACGGCCTGCGGCATCTACAAACCCTACACCCGCCCCGAAGTGCGGACCGACGACCTCTACGGCGCAGAGTATGCGACAGCCGATACTGCATCCATTGCCGACATCGGATGGCGCGAGCTGTTCACCGACCGCCTGCTGCAACGTTTGATCGACACGGCGCTGGTTCACAACACCGATTTGCAGGTGGCGCAGCTGCGCATCACAGAGGCCGAAGCGACATTGAAAGCGGCACGGCTGGCCTATCTGCCGTCGTTCAACTTCGCGCCGACGGGCGGTGCGAGCAGCTTCGACGGTGCGAAAGCCGCATGGACGTACAACGTTCCCGTCACGGCGAGCTGGGAGGTCGATATTTTCAGTCGCCTGACCAACGCCAAACGGCGTTCGCGTGCGGCTTTGCTGCAAAGCGAAGCCTACCGCGATGCGGTGCAGACGCAGTTGATAGCCAATGTGGCCGACTACTACTATCGGTTGCTGAGCCTCGACGCGCAAGTCGCTGTCACGGAGCAGGCCGTGGAGCGTTACCGGGAACAGGTGCACGTCATGCGGGCGTTGAAAGCGGCCGGCAATGCCAACGAAGCCGCCGTCGCCCAGACCGAAGCGACGCTCTATGCCGCCGAAACATCGCTGCACGATCTGCGCAACTCGATCCGGCAAACGGAAAATTCGCTGACGCTTTTGCTGGGCGACACGCCGCATACGATCGAACGCAGCAGGCTGGAGGTGCAGTCGGTTCCGACGGAGCTGGCTGTGGGCATCCCCCTGCAACTCCTCTCCCGCCGTCCCGATATCCGCCAGAGCGAACAGGCGCTCGTGCAGGCATACTATGCGACGGCCGAGGCCCGGGCCGCGCTCTATCCGTCGCTGACGCTGAGCGGATCAGCAGGCTGGACGAACAGCGCGGGGGCTATCGTCGCCAATCCGGGAAAACTGTTGCTCTCGGCGGCAGGTTCGCTGCTGCAACCGATTTTCAATGCAGGACAGAACCGCGCCCGCGTGAAGATTGCAAAGGCGCAGCAGGAGGAGGCGCGCCTTGCGTTCCAACAAGCCTTGCTCAACGCCGGCGCGGAGGTGAACAACGCCTTGACGCAGGTACAAACCGCACGCGCCAAAACGGACACCCGCCGCGAACAGCTCCGCTCGCTCGAACGGGCGGTTGAAAGTACGCAGCTGCTGATGCGGCACGGTTCGACGACCTATCTCGAAATGCTGACGGCACAACAAACCTTGCTTTCGGCTCGGCTCTCCGCCATCGCCGACCGTCTCTCCGAATTGCAGGGCATCGTCTCGCTCTATCATGCGTTAGGCGGAGAAAATAGATTATCCAAATAAGATAAATTTTCTCTATCTTGAATCCAAAATCAACGAGGTGCTGGAACGAAACTATTATAAGCCAAGCCTGTGAATGAATATAAACAAGAGTCGCAAATGCGACTCTTGTTTATATCGGTTTTATACTTAATTCAAAACTTCGGCTGTTATCATCCAATGCGACATTGTATTCCTTAATTTTATGTCGCTTAGCCCATATACTCAAATGTTCTTTTGTATCTGCGGCGATATATGGGCCATAATAGATTGCTTTCATCCTGTTTCCCGAAGTGATTTCCATAAACTTTGAATCTTGAGACTTTTTACAGGTGCACATAAACCGCCATTCCCGTTCATGGCCATAACTGGCTGCATCCTTATACAAGAATGCTTTACGCCAGTATAATATGTCAGGAAATGAAGGCGATGACAGTCCTGTTGCCGTGTAAAATTCATTGGCCAAATTCCAGCTTACAATTTCCGTCGCATCGTATTTCGTATCGGAATAGATCACGGGATATAATGCCGGATAAACTTTTTCATCCAGTTCTTCGGTTTCTTCTCCGACAATCGGACCTCGTAAGTCATATTCCAATGCAAAACCTCTATACCCATCGGCATATCTGTCCCACATATGGGCAGAACGGACATCTTCGGTAAAGCAAGCTATTTTCGTTTCTGTATTTTGGCGAGTCGCACTGATTTGTTGAGTGGCCAGAGGTGAAATGTTGTCTAAAATCTGTTGCTGAATATGTTCTTTGCTGTATTCCCAACCCGCAATTATTTCCTCGTCAGAAGCAGTAGTATATAAGGACACCAGCTGTGCGGCATTGGCTTCGCCGTAAAGATGAACTAATGCTTCGGGGAAATGTCCCGTCTGTCGGACTTCATCTATGATGCTTTTTTGAAATTCCCAGTTGAAACCGAGATTGACATCGTTGCGAATTTTGTCTTTGTTTACATATACGACCGATGAGAAAATTACGTTGGATTCCGAAAACAATACCCGTAAGAGAATCTGCCGAGAACAATGGCCAATTTTTTTCCGACTGGATGGTTTCTTCCTAAGAGACCATAAATCGTGATTATCTGTTGTATAGACCGGAATAATTATTATTCGTTGTCAACAATTCCGCTTTTTTTCTAAAACGGATCGCCTGATTCATTAAGGATGATTCTGTCCGATCCAATAATATATATTATGATGCAAGTGTTTAATTTACAAATCGTTTTTCGGAGGGGGGGGGATTTTGGCGCATAAAAAATACCGAATTTTATTTGGCCCTTTGGACAATAATCTGTACTTTTGTACAACAAATATGGTCTCTTAGGAAGAAACCATAAAGTGAAATTACGTTTTTCTCCTTAGAATCAAGGGGATTTTTAATTGCGAGGCAGGGTCAAATGATGGGAACACGAATTTGACCTTGTTTATTTTAGAAACACAGTAGAGAATAGATGATATTTTCGGAATTCTCTCGCATTTTGATTACAATCTATTGTATATCAGCGCATTCGACAACAGCGCCGATATGGCTTTGAATTGTCTATGGGAAAGAGTGGCTCACCGGTGCAGCCGATGCAAATCGATTCTCGCCCCTTCGGAAAATCCCAATCCGTTTCCGCCGCTCCGGCATATCCGGAACGCATGAGGGATACGCACGTCGTCAGATGGTACGTGCTGGTGCTCCCTTCATGCCACAAAGGTCCGGCCAAGGGGCTGCAAGAGGAGCTCGAACGCCGCCGCAGAAACGGAGAGCCATCATTCGAATATTTCGCACCTTCGTATGTGGAGGTGAAAAAGAGAGACGGCAGGTTTGTCGAGACCCGCCGCCCGTTATTGTATAACTACGTATTCATCCACGCTTCGGAGCACGAAATATACCGGATGAAACAATGGCTGCCCCTATACAATTTCCTGCCCCGCATCAAGGACGGGAAATGCGAATACCATCCCTATCTCTCCGAGGAGGCGATGACGAACCTGCAATGGGTAGCCGATTCCTATTCCAACGTGATCCCCGTCTACACGCCGCAACCGGAACAACTTATCAAAGGCGATCGGATACGCATCACCGAAGGGCGGTTCAAAGGAGCCGAAGCCAGCGTCATCATCCAGCCCGGCGCGGGGAAACGGGATATTATGGTTTGCGTGGAGAACTACATGTGGGTCCCGCTGCTGCGCGTACAACCCGGCCAATATGAGGTCATCGCCCTGAACGACGACGGCAAACACGTCTATACCCGTCTGGGAAATGATCGGCAACTCTTAAAACTGCACGAGGCATTAGGGCGTTTCCACCGCCCGGAAGACGGAGTAACCGAAGCCGACCGCAAGCTGGCCGCCGAAACAGTGCAACAATACGGCAGCCTGCGCATGGATTCCGACATCATGCGCAGCAAACTCTACGCAATGCTGCTGCCGGCCTACACGATAACGGGGAACCGGCAGGAATCCGAAAAACTGATCGGAACTCTCCGAGCGATGCTGCCCCTCGTCAAGGCGGAGCAATCCCGGGCACTTCTTCTCACCACGCTCTACGGATGCACGAACAGTTGCCTTTACCACGCCCAGGCACACGAGATCATCGACAAATGGCGGCAGGAGGAGAATCCCAAAAAGAGCAAACAACAACTCATCCGGCGGCTGGAAGACTATGACCGCTGGCTGGGGCACTGACACCCCGCAACAGAATCCGATCTATGAAAAGCACCGAAATCGCCGGAATTCCGGACAGTCAGCAGCCTGTTCGGGACGCAGAAGCGCCGGGATTACGCCTGATGGCTTTTCTTTCAGCCCATCAGGCCGAAATCATGGCCCGGGAAAAAGACAATGAACGATATGCCTATCTCTATGGTTTCGAGAGCTATTGGGTGGCTTTCGAACACTCGGCCTATCAGTTGTGCCGGTTGTTTCCCCGAAGCGATACGTCGATCATCCGCTTCGTCACCTATCCATTCCCCGTCGTGATGGCCTCAATCACGGATACCGAACTGTGCGCCTACTCCCGCCGCCATATCCTGAAGGCCGCCGAACCGGACCGCCGGGTGCTGACGGCGGAAAAGCTCTCGTTCGAACATTACCGGGAATGGCACCGGACAGAAGTGGAAGAACTGACATAGGCATCCGCACCTCCATACGAACATACGGATTCGACCGTTCCGTCCGAATCCGGTGAACAGACCGCCATTCCACAAGATCATTTCAAACATATGTCGCCGCTTTACAGCCTTTTAGTCTCCTTCTTCCTCTCGCTGCTGGTCGTCAGTTGGATTCATCCCCGTCTGGTCAAGATCGCCCTGCTGAAAAACATCGTGGACAATCCGGACGCGCGCAAATTGCAGCGCACTCCGGTTCCGGTTCTGGGAGGCGTCGCCGTCTTCTTCGGCATCGTGATCGGCATCGGAAGCGTCGAAAGCGCCGTGAACAGCTCGGGACTGCTGATCGTCATCATGGCCATGATGGCGATGCTCTACACCGGGACGATGGACGACATTCTGAACCTCTCCCCGGCCCTGCGGTTCCTGATCGAAATCCTCGTCGTACTGTTGCTGATCCATGCGGGAGGCTACTGCATCGACGATTTTCACGGATTATGGGGCATCGGCCGAATCCCCCGATGGATAGCCGTTCCGCTGACCGTCGTCGCGTCCGTGGGGATCATCAACGCCATCAACCTGATCGACGGCGTGAACGGACTCTCTTCGGGATTCTGCATCCTGGCCTGCATGATGTTCGGCACGCTGTTCTATCTGTCGGGCGATATGAAAATGACGCTTCTGGCCGTGGTGTCGGTCGGGGCGCTGATCCCTTTCTTTTTCCACAACGTCTTCGGCAAAACATCGAAGATGTTCATCGGCGACGGCGGCACGCTGGTGATGGGCATCATCATGTCGATTTTCGTCATCGAAATATTGCAAAGCGGCTCGCTCTGCGCCGCCTACGTAGGGGAGAGTATCGGGCTGATCCCTTTCGCGCTCGCCGTCCTGTGCATTCCCGTGTTCGATACGCTGCGCGTCATGTCAACCCGCATCCTGAAAGGCACGTCGCCCTTTCATCCCGATAAGACGCACCTGCATCACATGTTCATCGAATTGGGCGCCTCGCATATGGCGACGACTCTGGCGATTCTGTCCCTGAACGTGTCTGTGGTCCTGTGCTGGTGGTTGCTGGCCGTGTCGGGCGCCCCGATCGACGTACAGCTGTATGCCGTCGCAGGAATGAGTCTGCTGGCCACATTCGGACTGTATCATTTCATGCAATGGCATCTGGACCGCAATACGGAATTGCTGCGCAAAATCCGCCGGATAGGGTACGGAATCCACATCAGCCGCACCCGAGGGTTCATCTGGCTGCAAAAGACGATCGACCGGATTTGACGCCGCCATCGTAATGGAAACAAATCATTCAATCGCAAATATGAGAATCACAAACATCCTACGGGTATCGGTCGCAGCCGCGCTGCTCAGTTCATGCGCCACACCGAAAATCGCTTATTTCCAGGATATACAGCCGGGGACGGCGGAGGAGGTGTCGAGCGCCACGGAGATCCGGGTGCGGCCGGAAGACAAGATCTCCATATTGGTCAACAGCAAAGATCCGCTGCTGGCCAATCTGTTCAATCTCCCCATCGTATCCCGGCAGATCGGCACGGTCTCGTCCGCCTCGTCTTCGAATAGCCAGGGCATATCCGGATATACGGTAAACAAGGAGGGCGACATCGACTTTCCGGTATTGGGCCCGGTCCATGTGGCCGGCATGACCCGCGAAGAGATCGCCGCCCACATCAAGCACGAGCTGATCTCGCAGGACCTGGTCAAAGACCCTGTCGTAACGGTCGAGTTCATGAACCTGACGGTCTCGGTTTTAGGCGAGGTCGTCCACCCCGGACGTTTCAGCATCGACAAGGACCGGCTGACGCTGCTGGATGCCATCAGCATGGCCGGGGACCTCACGGTCTACGGCAAACGGGACAACGTGCTGGTCCAGCGCGACGAGAACGGGAAAAAGGTGCTTTACAAAGTCAACCTGAATTCGGGGCACGACCTCTACGCATCTCCGGTCTACTACCTGCAACAGAACGACATCGTATATGTCGAACCCAATTCCGTACGGGCGCGGCAGGCCACCGTGAACGGGAACAACGTCCGTTCCGCGTCTTTCTGGATGTCGCTGGTCTCGCTGCTGACAACCATCACCGTATTAATCGTGAAATAAGAAAATAGAATATGTCCACCAATCAAAAAAGACCGACGCAGGCCGATGATTTCATCCGAATACAGGATTTGCTATATCTGTGCCTGGCCAAATGGAAATGGTTCGTGCTGTCATTGGCGGTGACGGTAGGCATCGCCGTCTTCTACCTGCTGCGAACCCCTGCGGTTTATACCCGGACGGCATCGGTCCTGATCAAAGACGATTCGAAGGGCAAATCGGTCTCTTCGGACCTGGAATCCTTCTCGGAATTCGGACTGTTCCAGTCGAGCACCAACGTAAACAACGAACTGGTGGCGCTCCAGTCTCCGGCCGTGATGACCGAGGTCGTGAAACGCCTGCATCTGGATATGAACTACACCGTTCCCGGCCGGTTCCACCGGCGGGTCGCCTATGGTCCGACCCTGCCGGTCAGCGTCTCGATAAACGATCTGTCCGAAAACGAATCCGCCGGCTTCACCTTACGCATACTGCCGGACAGCACCGTCCGGCTGTCCGATTTCACCCGCAACGGCAATGAGTTCGACGACGAAATCTCCGGGAGGTTGTCCGACACGGTAACGACACCCCTGGGAATCCTGAAAATAGAGACCACGCCCCACTACAAAAGCCAAGAGCCGTATACGCTGTATGTCGCTCGCAGCAGCCTGCACGGGACGGTGGGGCAGTACTCCTCGAACCTGTCCGTAGCCCTGAGCAGCGAAAAGACATCGATCGTCAACCTCACATTCCGGGATCATTCCATCCAGCGCGCCGAAGACATTCTCAACACGCTGATCTCCGTTTACAACGAAAACTGGGTGAAAGATAAAAACCAGATCGCCGTCAGCACCTCGATGTTCATCAACGAGCGTCTGAGGGTGATCGAGCGGGAGCTCGGAAACGTGGACGAGGACATATCGTCGTACAAGAGCGAACATCTGCTGCCGGACGTGCAGGCGGCCTCCAGCATGTACATGGCGCAGAGCAACCAGACGAACGCCCTGATACTCACGTTGAACAACCAGCTCTACATGACGCGGTACATCCGGAACTACCTGACTAACGACGCCAACAGGAACCAGCTGCTGCCGGCCAACTCGGGCATCGAGAGCGCCAACATCGAATCGCAGATCGCAGAATACAACAAACAGCTGTTGCAGCGCAACAGTCTGGTCGCCAACAGCAGCACGCAGAACCCGCTGGTCGTGGATATGGATCAGGCGCTGACCGCCATGCGGCATGCCATAGTCCAGTCCATCGACAATCAGATCGTGACGTTGAATGCACAGATCGAGAGTTTGCAGCAGAGCGAGCAGCAGACGACATCCCGTATCGCGGCCAATCCCACCCAGGCGAAATACCTGCTTTCGGTGGAACGCCAGCAGAAGGTAAAGGAAGCACTGTATCTGTTCCTGCTTCAAAAACGCGAGGAAAACGAATTGTCGCAGGCATTCACGGCCTACAACACCCGCATCGTCACCCCGCCGGGAGGCAGTATGCTGCCGACATCCCCGGTACGGAAAAACATCCTGCTGGCGGCGATCGCATTGGGACTGCTTATCCCGGTGGTCGTCATCTTCCTGAGGGAGAATATGAATACGAAAATCCGGGGACGCAAGGACCTGGAAGGCGTGGCCGTGCCGTTCATCGGCGAAATTCCGCTCTTCGCGCGCCGAAAAAAGGGTTTGTTCCGGGACAAAACGGCCGATGTGAAAGCCGTCGTGGTCCGGGAGGGGTGCCGCGACATCATCAACGAGGCTTTTCGGGTGCTGCGCACCAATCTGGAGTTCATGACCGGCAAAGACCGGAAGTCGAATGTCATCGTCATGACCTCGTTCAATCCGGGCAGCGGCAAATCGTTCCTGACGATGAACATCGCCGTGAGCCTTGCCATCAAGGGCAAGAAAGTGCTGGTTATCGACGGCGATCTGCGCCACGGCTCCAGCTCGGCCTATGTCGGTTCGCCCAAACCGGGACTGAGCGACTATCTGAGCGGGCGCGTGGAGCGTCTTGCCGACATCATCGTGACCGACAAGAGCCATAAGCATCTGGACATCCTGCCCGTGGGCACCATACCGCCCAATCCGACCGAACTGCTGTTCGACGACCGGCTGAAACAAGCGATCGACGCCGCAAGGGAGCAATACGACTACGTGCTGATCGACTGTCCGCCGATCGAACTGGTCGCCGATACGCAGATCATCGAAAAACTGGCCGACCGGACTATCTTCGTGATCCGCGCCGGGCTGCTCGAACGGAGCATGCTCGTTGAGCTGGAAAAGATCTACGACGAGAAAAAGTACAAGAATATGTCCATGATCCTGAACGGCACCGAAGAAAGCGGCGGCCGCTACGGATACGGCTATCGCTATGGTTATCACTACGGTTACGGCTCAGGATACCACTATGGCTCCGACGAGAAGCCGAGGGGGGGGGAAATGGCTGGTCGTTAAATGATTGAAACCATGAATCTCTGGCCGTTCAGAAAGCGCATTTCATTGCAGGACAGCGGTATTTTCAGCGGATTCACCGACTGGCACTCGCACATTCTGCCGGGTGTGGACGACGGCGTGCGGACGATGGGGGAGTCTTTGGAGATTCTGCGTCTGTACGAAAAGCTGGGAGTAAGATCCGTATGGCTCACGCCGCACATCATGGAGGACATCCCCAATACCACCGCTCATCTGCGGGAGCGGTTCGCGGAACTGCAAGCCTCTTATTCGGGAAGTGTCGAACTGCACCTCGCAGCCGAAAACATGCTCGACGGTCTTTTCGAGGAGAGGCTGGAAAAGAACGACCTGCTGCCATTGGGTGAAAACGGCGACCATCTGCTGGTGGAAACCAGTTGTTTCAGTCCGCCGATGGACTTGTACGGCATATTGGAGCGGATCAAGGCCAAAGGCTACTATCCGGTTCTCGCACACCCCGAACGGTATGGCTATATGGAGAAAGAAGAGTACCAAACGCTGAAAAAACTCGGTATCGAATTTCAGCTGAATTTGTTTTCGCTGGTCGGTACATATGGGAGAAGTGTACAGCGAAAAGCCGAGTGGCTACTGAAAAATAACATGATAGCCTATCGAGGAAGTGATATTCATCATGCGGAAACATTTCATAATCTGATAATCAGCCGAAAAATAATTATTCCGACATTCCTGTAAAATATAATCAATATCGTCGTTAAATGAAAAACTATAAAATCGCGGTAGCCGGGACAGGCTATGTCGGGATGAGCATTGCCACTCTTTTAGCACAGCACCATCAGGTAACAGCCGTGGATGTCGTTCCCGAAAAAGTGGAACTTATCAACCAGCGAAAATCTCCTATACAGGATGAATATATAGAGAAATACCTGGCAGAAATGCCTCTGAACCTGACAGCTACCCTCGATGGTGCGGCTGCTTACCGGGATGCAGACTTTGTGGTTATTGCCGCTCCGACCAATTATGATCCGGTAAAGAACTATTTCGACACCTCACATGTAGAAGAAGTCATCGGGTTGGTAAAAAGCGTAAATCCCAATGCCATCATGGTCATCAAGAGTACCATTCCGGTTGGTTATACCGAAAGTATACGAAAGAAACTTGATACGGAAAATGTTATCTTCTCGCCGGAATTCCTGCGAGAGAGCAAAGCCCTGTATGATAATCTCTATCCCAGCCGCATCATCGTAGGCAGACCGAAAGATGATGCCCGTCTAAACGACGCGGCACAGACCTTTGCTGCCCTGTTGCAGGAAGGGGCGATAAAAGAAAATATTGATACACTTTTTATGGGTTTGACCGAAGCCGAGGCTGTGAAACTTTTTGCCAACACCTATTTAGCCTTGCGTGTAAGTTATTTCAATGAACTAGATACTTACGCAGAAATGAAAAGCCTGGATACACAAGCCATCATCAACGGTGTGAGCTTAGACCCTCGTATCGGCACACATTACAACAATCCGTCGTTCGGTTATGGTGGTTATTGTCTTCCCAAAGACACCAAACAATTGCTTGCCAACTATGCAGATGTTCCAGAAAACTTGATACAGGCCATTGTAGAGAGCAACCGTACTCGCAAAGACTTTATTGCCGACAGGATATTAAATAAAGCCGGCTACTACGACTATTTCAACAAAGGCGACTACGACGCCTCCGCTGAAAAGAAATGTGTAATAGGAGTCTATCGGCTGACAATGAAGTCGAGCAGCGACAACTTCCGCCAGTCATCCATTCAGGGGGTGATGAAGCGTATTAAAGCCAAGGGAGCAGAAGTAGTTATTTATGAGCCGACATTGGAAGATGGGAGCACATTTTTCGGCAGTAAGGTCGTGAATGATTTGAATGCCTTCAAAAAACAATGTCAAGCCATTATCGCCAACCGCTACGATAACGGCCTGGATGATGTGAAAGAAAAAGTTTATACGAGAGATATATTTCAGAGAGATTAACTCTCGTGTTTAAATTAATCCCTTTTGCAACGCAGAAATTTTTATACCATGTCTACGTTGAAACCAAGTATAGCCAAAAATTCCATTATGCTTTACATACGAATGCTGATTACTACAGGTATATCGGTATTCACTTCTCGAGCTGTACTGGAGATTTTAGGTGTTATAGATTTTGGCATTTATAATGTAGTAGGTGGAATCGTAATCGTATTGGGATTTGTAAATGGGTCTTTAGCCGGTGCTTCAACAAGATTCCTCACGTATGCAATAGGGACAGGAGATAAAGACAAAGAAAAGCATACATTTTCCACTCTGTTGATTATCCATAGAGGCGTAGCTTTGTTTTTGGCAGCCATAATTGAGATTGTTGGAGTATGGTTTTTATATAATAAAATGAATATTCCAGCAGATCGCATGGTTGCTGCATTTTGGGTTTTACAATGTTCTGTGCTTACTAGTACTATTTCATTAATAAGTGTACCCTATAATTCGCTTATTATTGCATATGAACGAATGGATGCTTTTGCGTATATTTCTGTATTTGAGTCAATAGCCAAATTAGGAATTGTCTATTCTTTACTACTTTTGAATAATGTTGACAGGTTAATAGTATATGCAATTCTCATATGTATCTTACAAATAGCAGTACGTATTACTTATGGATGGTTTTGTCGCAAAAATTTTTCAGTTACCTATTCTCATATGGGTTTTGATAAGTATCTGACAAAACAGATGGCTGTTTTTATAGGATGGAAGATTAATGGAGACCTTGCATTTGTTGGTTGTGGACAAGGTTTGAACATTGTTTTAAATATGTTCTTTGGCCCTATTGTCAATGCTGCTCGAGGCATATCCGTGCAAGTTCAAAATATCACAAATACCTTTATACAAAGTTATCAAATGGCATTACAACCGCAAATAATAAAATCTTATGCGGGAGGTAATTTGTCATATATGAGACGACTGGTAATTATATGTTCTAAATATGGATTTTATCTTATGCTGATGGTCGCATTTCCGATATTGAATTATACTGAATCTATATTGAACCTATGGTTAGTACACATTCCGGAGGATACTGTATTTTTAGTACGGATTATTTTATTGATATGTTTCATAACTCCATTACGCCAGCCATTAATACAATCCATAAATGCAACCGGAAACATCAAACGGTTTCAGATAATAGAAGGAACAATTTTACTGATGGCAGTACCTGTAGCCTATATCGGATTGAAATATTTTCATTTTTCCTTGTTTGCCGTGATGGCTTCCTATCTGTGTATTGAGTATATTGCCCAAATAGCGCGTGTATGGATGGTGTTACCATATATAGAATTTCCATATCGGGAATATTTTAAAGCGATTTTATATCCGATAGGAAAAGTCATAATTGTTCTTACCGCTATCCATTTTTTTATAAGATCGTTTTTTTCAAATACTAACTGGGAAATATTCTGTGGATTATGTTTAAGTGAATTACTATGTATAACCACTTGCTTTTCGATTGGAATAAATTCCACCGAACGCCAACAAATCCGATTGTTTATAACTAATAGAATAAAACAATGCAAGAATCGGAATATCCCTTAGTTTCTATATGCATGCCGGTCTATAATGGCGCGAGATTTTTATCATATACCATTGATAATATTTTGGCACAATCATATCGCAATATTGAGTTGATTATTGTAGATGATGGCTCTATTGATAATTCTTATAATATTGCAAAACAATATGTTAATAAATCTAAATGGGGGGGGGTAAAAGTGTTTTCTCAATCAAACGAAGGGGCTTTTTCGGCAAGAAACAGAGCGTTAAAAGAATCTACAGGCGAATATATAATGTTTATGGACTGTGATGATTTTATTTCTCATCATAAGATTCAACGACAAATAGATATATTACGAAAGAACGATCCGTACACAATAATTACATGCGAATGGGATACATTTTATTCGAATATTCAAGAGGCTACATTTCCTAAACGATGTGTTTACAAGAATTATTATAATCCGATTGACATGCTTATAGAAATGTTAAACAAGGGTGAAATGATGCAGACTTCCTGTTGGATGATGTCGCGAGAATTGATAAAGAATGTCGGATACTGGGATTGTCGTTTTACGATTAACGACGATGGTGTTTATTTTTCAAAAGCTCTGACTTTTGCTTCTAAAATAATATTCTGCCCTGGCGCAAGAGTGTATTACCGTAGAGGACATGCGTCTTTAAGCACCTATGATATTTTTAGCGACACTAAACTGATCGCTTTATTAGAATCGTATAAAGAGCAGGCAAAAATATTGCTCACACAGACAACATCTGCAGAAGCTTATAGGGGTGTAGCCAGAAATTTCGCTTTGGTAATGTGTAAGGCCCGATTCAACTCACGGATTTACAAGGCAGCAAAGAATGAAATAGTTAAATTAGGTTTAGCTCCTTTCCATCCTCACAAAGGATCAAAGACTGATAGAATTTGTAGTATTATAGGATTTGAAAACTTTCTAAGATTGCGCAATTGTATGCGAAAACGTGGAGATTGAGGGGCCATATGAAATCGTTTGGTTATGGCTTAATCGAATACTACAATTTGCAATATGAGGTATGAAATCGGTGGATTAAATAAGATTTATTTGCGAAAAAAACAATGCAACCGTTTATTTCGATAGTTATTCCTGTTTACAACGCTGAAAGGTACATAAACAAGTGTATTGATAGTGTTTTAAATCAGTCGTATACAAATTGGGAACTGCTATTAATCAACGATGGGTCCTCAGATGATAGTGGTAAGATCTGTGATAGTTATTCAATGAAATACGATAGAATAAGGACTATCCACAAACCGAATGAAGGAGTCAGCAGTGCCCGAAATTTAGGTATAGAACAAGCATCTGGTGATTTCATAACCTTTATTGATAGCGATGATTGGGTTAGTTCTCAATATATTGCAGACTTTGTAAGATGTAATCCACAAAAAAACTCAATAGTAGTTAGCGGATTGATAACTAAGACACCCTCAGAGGAATATGTTTCATTTCAATATACCGATGAAAGTACGATGAATGGAGTGACTGCATGTGATTTAATAGTTCAATATGACCTTTTTCGCGACGGAGGACCATGCAACAAACTATTTGATTTACAACTAATTAAAGTAAATAAATTAAGTTTCAGAACTAATTTATCCTATCATGAAGATCATATATTTGTCTATTCATACTATCTTCTTGTAGAGAATATCATCCTTTCGAGATTCTGCGGGTACTATTATATGCACTATGGAAAAAATTCAAACAATTCTCTTTCAAGAATAGGAAAGTTGCAGGTACAGAAACTATTTGATGCTTCAGATTGTTTTTTGTCAATCATTCCAAAATTGTTCGTAAAATTCAAAATATCAGATAAAAAATATAAAGTAGCAGTATTGACACGCACGGGATATAGCCAACGTATTTTGGCGATATACAATCTATACTTTCATTCTCATATGCCACACGAAGAGGGCATAAGAATATTACGTAGAGAAGAAAAGCATATCCGTCAGATAAAGAAAGAGTATTATCCATTATCAACCAAGCGAAAAATCATATTAAATATTTTGTCTCTACCGATAATACTAAGTCATACGATACTCTTGTTTATAGCTTTTTTAGATAAAAAGATTCATTAACTATAATGGAAACCATATATCAACAACGTGTCAGAAAAAGAAGATGCATACATTTTCTTGTTGGATTTATTGTGAGAATTCCTTCATTTCTGAAATTTTCATATTCAAGATTAGTTGCTCGTGCCAAAGGAGCGACTATTGATAGGTCTGCAACAATCCCCGTTGCGGTAGCAAAAAAATTCAATCACTGTGTAACTATTGACAGCAATGTTTCGATTGGGTATAATGTTGATTTTACCTCCATGTTATGCCCTATGCATATTGGACATCATGTAATTATCGGGGATAATGTAAGTTTCATATTGAGTACTCATGATATAGACTCTTCCGAGTGGGCTCATATTCAGCCTAGTAAGGGTTTGGAAATTGAACCTTATGTTTGGATATGTCCGAATTCGATAATACTCCCCAATGTCCGACTCATTGGTTATGGTGCTGTTATCGGAGCTGGAAGTGTAGTAACAAAAGATATTCCTCCGATGACTGTAGTTGGAGGCAATCCGGCAATAAAAATTCGTGATAGGAAAGTCGTGCATTCTGATATTTGCGTTGAGTCTCTTCGGGGGGGGGATTTATTGACTTATATAAAAACATATATGACAAAATGAAAATCGCAGTAGTTAGTCCAGGACGTTCCCACTTGCTTGACATGTCAATTATGCATATAAAGAATGGACACGATGTAACCTTTTATACAATGGTATCCAAAAAGCGTTGTAAACAGTTCGGATTTCCAGCGGAAAGGGTTGTCTCTTTTTTTTATATATGTGCCCCACTAATATTCATTTTCCGAAAAATTAAACTGCCAAGAGATGGTAATCGGCATTTATATTATTGGATCGTAAGGTTGGTTGATTTTTTATCGGCTCTATATTTAAAGAAGTGTGATATATTAATTGGTTTAAGTGGTTGCGCATTGTTGAGTGCACAAAAAGCAAAGAGTCGGTATCACGCCTTGTTTTTTTGTGACCGTGGTTGTCGGCATATTTTATCGCAAAATGACATTTTGAATAGTATCCCTTCCGCTAGACAAGTATATAAAAAAGATATAATAATCGAACTTGAACAGTATGGAATGGCTGATTATATAATATTACCATCCCAGCACACCAAAGAATCTTTTATAAAGGAAGGAGAAAAAGCCGAAAAACTATTTGTAAATCCCTATGGTGTTAATTTAGAAATGTTTCACCCATTGCCTCTTGAATCTGATGGGTACGACGTTATATTTGTCGGGAATTGGTCTCTCCAAAAAGGCGTGGATATTTTAGTAGAGGCTTGTCTGAAAAGTGGATTGTCGTTATTGCATGTGGGCGCAATTATTGATTTTGCATTTCCAAAACAAAGTCAACAATTTTGTCATATAGATCCGGTCAATCAACCAGAGTTGATTTATTTCTATTCGAAAGCAAAAATTCTTTGTTTGCCATCCCGTCAAGATGGATTTGGTTTGGTTTTGTTTCAAGCAATGATTTGTGGATTGCCGTTAGTCTATTCACATTATACAGGTGGTCCTGACTTGAAAAAATTAGTTGATGATCATGAGTTTTTATTTGAAATACCGGAATATACCGTAGATTCATTGTCAGACACTTTGTTTAGGGCCTTAAAAAAGGCAAAACAGCAACCAAGAAACTGTATTCGCAGCTATCTGACGCCAGAAGCGATATATAATATTTCATGGGAAGCATACGGACAACGGTATCATGAATTCTTGCTTAAAATAGCTGCAGGTAAATGAAAAAATGCCTCGTTATTTTTTTTATATATCTATTTCTGGAGGGAGTACTTAGAAAGTGGGTTATTCCTAACGTGCCGAGCACTTTATTATATTCGATAAAGTACTTATTATTAATAATAATAACCATTTTATACTTATTTCAAAGACATAATGGATTAGAAAAAATTTCTACTCCTTTTGATAAGGCATATACGATATATGGATTTATGGTCATTTTTTCGGCAATAGGTATAACATTTTTAATTAACGGTTACATTGTCGGTGGTATTACTATTATACAATACTTAAGTCCCATAATTTTAATATATGCTTTGCCTGTATGGATTGACAGCAAACATCGATTAAAACAATTTATTATAGGAGGAGCAGTTATAGCTTTTATAGTTTTTACTCTCGCCATTATTCAATATGCAAGCCCTCCTTATGCATATATCAACAAATATGCAATGGAGATGAAGAATGGTATTGCCATGGTAGGTGGAGCAGTACGTGTGTGTAGCGTGTTCTCTTATATGACTCCATTGGGTGATTTCTGCATAATAACATTGGTCTTTACGACATTATTATTTTCTTTGAAATGGGATTCTACTACAAAGTGGATTATAACAATGTTATTTATTCTTGCTTTGTTGGGCAGTTTTATGACGGGATCGCGCAGCGTGGTTCTTTTAGGTTGCTTGGTTGTCATTGGAACATCTGTATATAAATGGATTTTTCAAAAAAACACAAAATTAATTCTTGGAATCATATTAATTGTATGCTGTGCGTATATATACTATGACATATACGGAATTACCGCTATAGATAATTTTATATTTCGCGCCACATCTTCATCCTATGACGTAGATACACGTATAACTCGTACTTTCGATATTTCGCGAATGTTTGATTATGCAGGAGCATTCGGTAATGGAGTCGGAATCGCCAATATGTCTGTCCAATCTTTTTTAATCCAACCATCATTAGTCGATTGGGAAGAAGAAATAGGTCGGGTTATGATTGAATTTGGATTCTTGGGTTTTTTAATAGTCACGGCAATAAGACTTTACACATTGACATATATGTTTAGGATTAGTCGTTCCATAGGAAATCAATACTTAGCGGTTCTTTCTTGGGCTACGACAATTATAATTCTTCCTATGAGCTTCTATGTACAGTTATGTTTGTACAATTGGTTCGCTTATATGATGTATTTCACTATGATTGGATTAAACATTGCTATAAATCAAATAGATGTACAAGAAAAAGATAGTGATATTTATTAGAAAAAAACGACCGGAAGCCAATAGTATCGAGGAAATATTTTATTCATTAATCAAATACTTGGGGCATGATGTTAAATTGTTAGAATTGCCATATGCCGGAGCCGGTATTTCTGCTATTGTCAAAAACATATATTTTGCCCGGAAACACCGTGGTGACATCAATCATATAACGGGTGAGGTTCATTATATCGCATTGGGTACAGGATGTAGAACGTTGATTACAATTCATGATATCCAGTCGATTATAAAAGGTGACTGGATTTCGAGAACAATAAAAAAATGGTTATGGTTCAATCTTCCATTGCTAATAGCTCGCAAGATATCAGTAATCAGTACATTTACAAAAAACGAACTTATCAAGCTGTGTCCTTTTGCTGAAAAGAAAATATCTGTTATAAATAATCCCATTAATGATTCACAAATTATATCACCTACAGTTTTTTCTAAAAAAACTTCTACCAAAAAGACAATTTTACATATAGGCACAAAAACAAATAAAAATTTGGAAGGAGTTTTGAGAGCTATTACGAATTTCCCTATACGGCTTGTCGTTATTGGAACTATGACCAAAGAACAAGAACTATTGGCAGATTTGTCAGGCGTAGAGTATGAGAACTATTACAACCTTCCGTATTCCAAAGTTTTAGAACTGTATGCCTTAGCAGATATGATTACGTTTCCTTCTTTCTACGAAGGTTTCGGTATGCCTATCCTAGAAGCGAATTTAGTAGGAATTCCTGTTCTCGCAAGCGATATAGATGTTCTTCATGAAGTTGCGGGTAATGCCGCATATTTTGTAAACCCCTATTCTATTGAAGATATTCGTCATGGAATTATCGAGCTGTTGGATAATAATAAATTAAAAGCGAGCTTAATAGCAAACGGCAGGAAAAACATCAAGCGGTTTTCTCCTCAAAATATCGCAGGACAATACAAATCGCTATATAATCAACTGTAAATATGAAAATCATTCATTCAGGGACATTGGATATTGAATATGGTGGCCCGGCCCTTAGCACTTATTTAACTATCAAGGGATTAGAATATAGCAATGTAAGCGCTTCGCTATTAATGGCTCCACTGGATAATCATAAGCGACTGCTCGCTGACGATATTGATATTCATTATACAGAACATATTTTGAATCACCATTGGGGTTATATTCCCAATATAAGAAAAGTCCTACAAAACCTAAATGCTGACTTATTCCATATCCAAGGCTTATGGCTCTATTTAAACCATGCCACCGCAAGTCACGCGCGGAAACATAAAATTCCCTACATTGTTACACTCCGAGGGATGTTATATCCTCAAGCATTAGCTGTATCATCAGCAATAAAGAAACTATCTCTTACCCTTTATCAACGAAACGATTTACAACAAGCGACATGCATACAAGCAACATGTGTAGAAGAGATGAGCCATTATCGCGCATTAGGTTTTTCCAATCCGGTAGCTATAATCCCCAACCCTATTGATACAGCAAAATTTGTCCATAGAGAAATACCGCCAAAGTCTACTTTCAAGATTGGTTACCTGGGGCGAATACATTCCCGAAAGCGCATAGAAAGACTTATTTACGCTGTAAATACATTACGTCATAATATTAATGATATGGAATTAGTAATTATTGGTTCTGGAGATAAATCTTACGAAAATTTTTTACATAGTGAGACCGAGAGATTAAAACTTTCCAATGTGAGATTTACTGGATTTCTTATCGGAGAGGCAAAAGATAAGGCGATTACGGAACTATCAGTATTGGTTGTTCCTAGTGATTTTGAGAATTTTGGAAATATCGTATCGGAAGCATTGGTTCGTGGTGTTCCAGTTATCGCATCTAAAGGAACGCCTTGGAAGGAATTGGAATCTTACAATTGCGGTTGGTGGATTAATAATGATCAAGATACAATAACACAAACCATACTAGATGCTTATAACATAGGAAAAGAAATGCGATTCAATATGGGAATGAATGGGAAATCACTAATGCGTAATAATTATTCAGTAGATGTACTTGGAGCTAAAATGAAATCACTCTATAGTTGGGTTTTAGGTCAAACATCCAAACCTGATTTTGTGTATGAAGACTGATCTTAGCCTATACGATAATTCGTGGTTTTATATCGGAGCTGGGAATTTCAAAAATACGCTATGGTATTTTTGTAACATATTATTTATAAAATGTAGTTTACAACCCTTATCGATAATTAAGGTACGCCTGCTGCGTTTGTTTGGAGCTAAAATAGGGAAAGGAGTTGTAATAAAACCCGGAGTCAACATCAAATATCCGTGGAATCTGTCAATAGGAGACTATTCTTGGATTGGTGAAAATGTGTGGATAGACAACCTTGCAATGGTAAGTATCGGCAGCAACGTATGTATCAGCCAAGGAGCCATGTTATTATGTGGCAATCATGATTACAAATGCCCGACATTTGACCTCATGGTAAAACCTATTGTTATTGAAGATGGTGCATGGATTGGTGCTCAATCCACTGTTTGTCCCGGAGTAACAATGCATTCGCATAGTGTTCTCGCTGTCGGTTCTGTCGCATCTAAAGATCTTATGCCGTTCTCTATATATCGAGGGAATCCTGCTGTTAAAGTCGCAGAACGGATAATGTTTGAATCGTAATCAAACTCTTCACCCAAAATCAATTCAAGTTAATCTGATGAAAATATCAATTGTCACCGCTACATGGAATAGCGGTGCGACTTTGCGTCACACAATGCGAAGCGTGTTGTCACAATCCTATTCCAATATAGAGCATATCATCGTGGATGGCGGCTCAACAGACAACACAATGGAAATCGTACATGAATTGGAACCTGAATATCAAGGTAGATTACGTCATATCAGCGAACGGGACAAGGGGATTTACGATGCCATGAACAAAGGTATCGCAATGGCAACAGGCGATGTGATTGGTATCTTAAACTCGGACGATTTCTATACCTCTCCGGATGTGCTGGAACAAGTGGCGAAAGTGATGGCAGACTCAGAAATAGATGCTGTTTACGGCGATATACATTATGTCAATGACGATGATTTGAATAAATGCGTACGTTACTATTCTTCGAGGATTTTTTCCCGGAAATTAATGCAGCTCGGGTTCATGCCTGCCCATCCGTCATTCTATTGTAGGAAAAGCGTATATGACCGATTCGGAACTTTCAGTCTCGATTACAAAATCGGAGCGGATTTCGAGAATCTACTTCGGCTGATTTTCGTGAATCATATTCGTACAAAATATATCAAAAAGGATTTTGTAACCATGCGCACAGGGGGAGCATCGACAAGCGGGATCGCCAGCCATAAACAGATTTTGCAGGATCATCAGCAGGCGTTCAAAGAGAATGGAGTATACAGCAATATTGCATTCGAATCATTGAGATATGTCTATAAGATTTGCGAGCTCATAGGAACCAAGATCTCAAGAAAGGAAAAACATTGAATCTCAATATTCACTTAAATATCATTTGATGAAAACAGCATTAATTACCGGTATCACCGGACAGGACGGTTCTTACCTCGCCGAATTTCTATTGGAAAAGGGTTATGACGTACATGGCACCATACGACGATCCTCCGTAGATTACCGCGAGCGTATCGCCCACTTGGAAGGGCATCCGAACTTCCACCTCCATTACGCTGACCTTGGCGATTCGATGAGCATTCTGCAAGTGGTTAGGAAAATAGAACCGAACGAAATCTACAACCTTGCCGCACAAAGCCATGTGCAGGTTTCGTTTGATGCTCCGGAGTTTACTGCCGATGTCGATGCAACAGGCGTGCTGCGTATCCTTGAGGCTGTACGCCAATGTGGTCTCGCTGAAACCTGCCGTATCTATCAGGCTTCGACCTCGGAACTCTACGGCAAGGTGGAGGAGGTTCCTCAGAATGAAAACACCCCGTTCCATCCCTATTCGCCTTATGCCGTGGCGAAACTCTATGGCTACTGGATCGTCAAGGAGTACCGCGAAGCCTACGACATGTTTTGCTGCTCGGGCATCCTGTTCAACCATGAATCGGAGCGCCGCGGAGAAACATTCGTGACCCGCAAGATCACCCTCGCCGCTGCACGCATCGCCCAAGGCAAGCAGGATAAATTGTATTTAGGCAATCTGTCGTCGCTCCGCGACTGGGGCTACGCCAAGGACTATGTAGAATGTATGTGGCTGATTCTCCAGAACGACAAACCGGAAGATTTCGTCATCGCCACCGGTGAGCAGCACTCTGTGCGTGAATTTTGCTATCTTGCATTCAAATACGTAGGTATCGAATTGGAATTTGTCGGAGAGGACGAGAACGAGAAAGGTGTCGATAAGGCGACGGGCAAGGTGTTGGTCGAGGTTTCTCCGGATTTCTACCGTCCGACGGATGTGGTGAATCTCTGGGGAGACCCCACCAAGGCCAAGACGAAACTGGGCTGGAACCCGGCAAAAACTCCGTTCGGGGAATTGGTACGTATCATGGTCGAAGCGGATGTGGCGAAAGTGGCCGTGGAACGTGCCGGCGAACAGGTAAAAACGAACCTTGCCGAGTATCTTGAAAAAGGCATCGTAAAATAGGGGAGTCATGATGGACAAAAATGCAAAAATATATGTGGCCGGACACCGGGGTATGGTCGGTTCGGCCATCGTGCGCGAATTGCAGCGTCAGGGATATGCCAATATCGTCACCCGCACGCACAAGGAACTCGATCTGACCCGCCAGGAGGCCGTCGAGCGTTTCTTCGCCGAAGAACAGCCGGAATATGTCTTTTTGGCCGCCGCGAAAGTCGGGGGCATCGAAGCGAACCAAAGCGCCCTGGCTGACTTCATGTACGAGAACATGATCCTGGAGATGAACGTGATCCATTCGGCATGGCAGAACGGGTGCAAGAAGCTGGAATTCCTGGGTTCGTCATGCATTTACCCGCGTATGGCACCCCAACCCATGAAAGAAGAGTGTTTGTTGACATCCGAGCTGGAAAAGACCAATGAAGCCTACGCTCTGGCGAAGATTTCCGGACTGAAATACTGCGAATACCTGAACCGTCAGTACGGCATGGATTATATCAGCGTAATGCCTACGAATCTCTACGGTCCGAACGACAACTACCATCCGACCCACAGCCACGTGCTGCCTGCGCTGATCCGCCGCTTCCACGAAGCGAAAGAACAGCATCTGCCTTTCGTGACCTGCTGGGGCGACGGAAGTCCGCTGCGCGAGTTCCTCTATGTGGATGACCTCGCCGACCTGTGCGTGTTCCTGATGAACAATTACAGCGGCAACGAGACGGTCAATGCCGGTACGGGCAAGGAACTTTCGATCAGGGAACTGACGGAACTCGTGGCGAAAACGGTCGGCTATGAAGGTGAAATCCGCTGGGACCCCTCCAAACCCAACGGCACACCCCGCAAATTGCTCGATGTGTCGAAAGCCGCGGCACTCGGATGGACTTATAAGACGGAATTGGAGGAGGGAATCCGGCTTTCATATCGGGATTTTCTGGAAAACCCCATGCGGGCTGAACGGTAAACTTCGCCCAACGGACCCTGCATTTCAGAAGAGAACCGCAACGCCGAAACACAACCCGTTCTTGCAACCCAAGGCAGGAAGCAAAGCCCCGCAACGTATTTGTTGCGAGGCTTAATTCATTTTATCCGGAAAGTCCCGAACCTTTCAGTCGCCGAAACTCTCGAACACGCTCACCACATGTTCGGCGATCTCGCAGTCCTGCGCTTCCGTACCGCCGCCCACGCCGATGGCCCCGACAATCTTTCCATCCACAAACAGCGGATAACCGCCTGCAACGAGCGTAATGCGCGGATCGTTGGTTTGAATGCCCATCAGCGGAGCACCCTCGGCGGCTGCGGCAGCCACATCTTTCGTCTTGCATTGCGTTACGGCCGCCGTGTACGCTTTGCCCGGCACGAGCGTGATACTCAATACCAGCGCATCGCCGTAACGACGGTAGACACGCGGCAGACCGTGCCGGTCCGCAACGGCGAAACTGATGTCGATACCCAATTCCTTACTCTTCTCGCGCGCCGCGGCGCACAGTTTGTCGCACAGTTCGTCCGACAGAATCTCTTTTTCATTGATTCGAGCCATACAGATCGTTGTTGTGAGGATTGCAAACAATCCTGCGGTTAATAATCGTTTCATACGTTCGCAGTTCTTATCGGCTGCAAAGTTAGATAAGACACTATACGACTGCAATATGTGATAAATTTATCACAGTGTGATTCTTTTCCCGTATCGCGGGATTTATGTACATTTGCAACGTATGTACGAATATAAGATACCCCCGATAGATCTCGACTGCGGCGTGACGATTACGCAGTATGTCATGGGCGCGAAATGGAAGCCCTATCTGATTAATTGCATGACCAAGGGCATCCACCGCCCCGTGGAGTTTCAGCATGCGATAAAGGGTGCGACGAGGCGCGTACTGGTGCAGCAGCTCGGCGAACTGGAATCCGTCGGGATCGTGCGCCGCGTAGTATACGATACGATTCCGATGAAAACGGAATATTTTCTGACACCGCTCGGCGAATCGCTCGTCCCCATCATCCGTATGATGGACGCATGGGGCAACGAACACCGGGAGATGTTCGATGAGATGGGAAACCTGAATACGAAATAGAAATAAGCAAGCCCCGCAACATATTTGCTGCGAGGCTCAACTTACTTTGTTCTGAGGCTCCGTATCCGATTTGCAGATTATTTTAGCTTATCGTACTCTTCATCGGTTACGGGTTCGAGCCATTCGTTGGATGTTTTTTCTCCGGGGACATCAAATGCAAGGTGCGCGAACCAACTGTCGGCCGCTGCACCGTGCCAGTGCTTCACGTTGGCCGGAATGTGGATGACCGTGCCGGGGAGGATCTCCACGGCGGGTTTGCCCTCCTCTTGGTACCAGCCGCGTCCGGCCACACCGATCAGCATCTGTCCACCGCCTTTCGTCGCGCGGTGGATATGCCAGTTGTTGCGGCAGCGAGGCTCGAATGTTACGTTGGCGAACGGAATCTGAGCATCCGAAACACGGGCAAGATAGCTGTTGCCGATGAAATACTGCGCGTAGGCCGTGTTCGGTTCGCCGATGGGGAAAATCATTTCGCGTTGGAATGCCGCTTTGGCGTCCTCGCCGGCCGTGTCTTCCGCCCATACATCTTTGGCGAGACGGAACGCCGCCCAAGCCTTGGGCCATCCGGCATAGAAACCGATGTGGGTGATGATCTCGGCGATTTCGGTGCGGGTGATGCCGTTTTTCTTCGCTTCCTGAAGATGGAAGCCCAGCGAGCTGTCGGTGATGCCCTGGCTGATGAGCGAGGTGATCGTTACCAGACTGCGGTCACGAAGACCGAGCTTGTCGGTGCGGCTCCACACCTCACCGAAGAGGACGTCGTCGTTGAGCTCCGCGAACTTGGGAGCGAACTCGCCGAGCTGGTCGCGCCCGGCCGTCTGTACTATCTTTTCCTGTGCCATAACATTGAATGTTAAAACGGTGAATACTGTAATTAAAATGATTCTGTTCATGATTCTTTATTGAATGAAGTTATTGATTCGGCTGGCCGGATTGAGAGGTGTCTGGTCGGACAATACCAGCGACTTGACCATGTGCAGCGTTCCCCGCTTGTATTTCTGGAAATGCTCCGAGGCGATATGCTTCTCGTAAGCCGCCTTGCTTGCGTAGGTTTCCAATATGGTTATCTTGCAGGGATTCTCCTTTTCACTGACAGCGTACATGGTCAGCACGCCCGGCTCAGTACGCAGAGAGATTTCACCCACCTCGGTCGCATATTTCAGATACTCGTCGAGGTGCTGCGGGTAGACCTCTACTTTCGACAGACGCACGATGCCGTCGGCGGCCATCGGCTCTTTGGCACACATTCCCGGTTCCTTGTCCAAGTTCAGGCATTTGCCGATTATTTCACCAGTGGCGATGTAGGAATAGGCCGGAAACTCGAATAGTACGGGTTTCAGCCGCGTATAGTCGAGCTTTCCGTCGCTGTCGAGCACCTCGGGAGTGGCGTAGGTATTGGCAATCGAGCAGATGAAGTTGTCGAAGCCCTCGGTTTCGTAGATGTCCACCACGTCGCACTCCATCGTCAGCGGCGAGGCGTCGATCACGGGCGTACCGTTTTCGCCCCAGTGGTATTCGAACACGCCCGACTTATCGACCGATGCGCCGCTCACGCTGCCCACGTAGTCGGCTTTCGGCAGCATATCACGGCTCACAAGGTTGATGGACAGTTTCCCGGACTTCCGTATTCCTCGGTTGGTGTAATGATTCTTATTCATACTGACCAATATCCGGTCATGACCGATAATGCCCGTATGTCCTACAACAAGCCAGTTTACCTTGCCCTCGACCTCGGCGCCGATGACCGTCAGCGGTTTGGGATAGAGCGCCAGCAGGCTGCCAAGATTTTGCTTTCCCATTTCAGTCATATTCAGATGTTTCGGTTCGTCCTTTATAGCCGCCCCGCACGAGCAGAGCGCGGCGGAGAGCATGATCCATAAGAGTTTTTTCATATCTGCTTCGATTTTATCGTCCGACCTGCCGCTGCTGTTCTGCGTTGTAGCGGTCGCCTACGACGGGAATGGCAGCAACGGCCGTTTCGAGCTCGCGCCACTCCTCGGCGGCGAGGTTGAAATCGAGCGTGCGCAGGTTCTCTTCCAGATGCGAGAGTTTCGTCGTTCCGGGAATCGGCACGATCCACGGGGCTTTCTGCAATAGCCATCCGAGCGCCACTTGTGCCGAGGTCATGCCGTGCGTGCGGCCGAACTGTTGCAGCACGTTCACGATGCGTGTATTGGCCCGTATCGCCTCCGGCTGGAAACGCGGCAGGGTCTGGCGGTTGTCGTTCGTCGGGTCGAAAACCGTGTATTCGTTGATGTCGCCGCCCAAAAATCCCCGGTTGATCGGACTGTACGGCACGAATCCGATCCCCAGCTCACGGCAGACATCCAGCACGCCGTTCGTCTCCACGTCACGGTGCATCAGGTGGTATTCGCTCTGTATGGCCGTCAGCGGACATACGGCATGCGCCCGGCGGATGGTCTCGGCACTCACTTCGCACATGCCCCAGTGCTGTACCTTGCCCTCCTTCATCAGCTCGGCGATGGTCTGCGCCACCTCTTCGGCCGGAGTATCGGGGTCGGCGCGGTGCTGGTAGAACATCGGCAGCGTTTCGAGCCGCAGCCGGCGGAGCGAGTCTTCGCAGTATCGACGTACCGTTTTGCGGCTGCTGTCCTGACGCCCCGTGCCCTTGCCGTCGATGACCTCGTGTCCGAATTTGGTCGTTACGTTGATTCTGCCCTTGAACTCCGACAATGCTTCTCCGGCAAGGTTTTCATTGGTCAGCGGCCCGTAGATGATCGCCGTGTCGAAAAGCGTCACGCCACGCTCCACGGCTTCGTGCAGCAGACGGATACATTGTTTCTTGTCCGGGTGCTGGCTGCGGTTGTAGGTCATGCCCATCACGCCGAAACCGAGGGCGGAGACCTCGAAAGCGGCCCGGCCCGTGCCGAGCGTGCGGTGCGGCATGCCGCCTTTTTTCATGGACGATGCGTTTTCTCCGTTGAGTGTGGCATTGGCGGCCTTTACCTTATTGATTGCGGGCTGAATGCTCATAGCCGCTCCTACTGCGGCCGCCGTTTTCAGAAAACTGCGGCGGCTGATTCCTTTTTTCTCTTCCATAGTTTATTTGTTTTCGATTGTTTTAATGATTCTTGCAGGATTGCCAGCCACAATGGTCATGGCCGGAACATCTTTCGTCACCACGCTGCCGGCGCCGACGATAGCTCCGTAACCGATCCTGACACCCGGCAATATCGTAGAGTTGATACCGATCCATACCTTGTCCTCGATGACGATAGGGCGTCCGTAGGTGGCGCTGCGGTTGTCGGGATCGACATCATGATTGATGGTTATAAGATTAACCTTCGGGCCGATGAATACATCGTTGCCGATGATGATGCCGCCGCGGCCGAAGAAGGTGCAGCTCTGTTGGATGAAACATCCTGTGCCGATAGTCACGGGCTTGCCGTAGTCGATATAGAACGGCGGCAGTACGGTGGTGCTTTCCGGCAACTCTTTACCCAGAATCTTTCCCATCAGTTCATGTACACGCTTCTGGTCGCGTATGCCGACCGTCGCAAGCTCCTGTGCTGTCTCCATTGTGGCGAAGATGTCGGCAATCAACTCTTTGTAACCCGCGTCATTGGGCGAAACCATCTCGCCGCTCAAATCCCTTGCGAAAATATCGTTTTCCATGATGTTTTTTCGCAAAGATAAAGAGAGAGCCCCGCAGAGGCTTTGCTGCAAGGCTCAAACTACTTTGCTGTGAGGTTCATTGCGGATTTTCTCCCGGCTCAAATCATACTGGGGGGGGGCATAACCGTAGGTCTCCTTATAGACTTTCGAGAAGTGCGACAGGTTCTTGAATCCGACATCGAAGCAGGCTTCCGTCACTTTTTTCTTGCCGGACTTTATCAACTCGTGTACAGCCTCCAACCGTCGTTTGATAAGCCATTTCTGCGGCGTCAGGTCGCTTACCTTGGCGAAATCGCGTTTGAACGTCGCCAGGCTGCGACCCGTATAGCTTGCGATCTCCTCCATCGACAAATCGTACATGTAATTCTCATTCAGATAGTCGATGATGTCTATTTTCCACGGATCGACGAAATCGAACAGCGAGGCGTAGAGGTTCTTATCCGTATTGAGCAGTACATAAGCCCCCTCGATCATCTTGAGCTTCAGCACCTCGTCGGAGGGCTGCACGCCCGCGTCGAAATAGGGAACGACCGATTCGAACAGGCTGCGGATGTCGGGGCGGTTATTAGGCAATACGCGCAGGCTCACTTTTTCACGTTTCGATTCCACGGGAATCTCTTTCCGGTCGAGCGTCCGGTAGAACTCCCGCAGAAACGGTTTCGTGAATTTCAACACGACAGAACGGTACGGATGCTCCGCATCGGCGTGTTTCTGCAACCACATCCGGTTGTCGCGCCGCATGAAAGCGCATTCGCCCGGATGCAATACCGTTTTCCTGCCGCGCTCCTCGATTTCGAGCTCACCGGAACACAGATAGATAAGCGTATGCTCCCGATTCTCGTGCGCGCAACCCCGGTCGTCGGTGAAAAAACTCGCTATCAGGACGTTCGAACAGTCGAATACATTTAGTTGTTCCATATCAATTTCTAATTTTTTGCAAAGATAAGGGTTTGCATGTACTCGCGCTTTGCTGTGAGGCTCAAATTCCGATTCTTTTCAGCCACGCTTCCACTCCGCCGGCACTCCCCGGCATGTCGATCCCCGCATCGTCCGGACGCCCGGGCGTGGTAATGTCGTCCGGATCGAGGTCCTCCGGAAGAGTTACCGGAATGTGCTTCGACTCCGGAGTAAGGCGGTAGATCTTCTGCATCGACTCGTTCAGATAGGTCGTCGCTCCGTAGGTGAAGAACGGAACGATGGTCTTGCCGCTCAGATCGTAGGCTTCGAGAAAGGTGCAGACGACCATCGCAGGCTGGTGCCACCAGCAGGGCGAACCGACGAAAATCGTGTCGTACCGTGCGATTGTCTCCGCAGCGGGCAGATTCGCCACGCCGGGCCGCAGGTCACCGTACGCCTCGCGTTGAACACGGTCGCTGTCATCGTAGGGATCCGCAGCATACGGATCGGCCGCCTCGATACGGTACACATCGGCTCCGGTCAGCGCTGCAATGCGTTCGGCCACGCGCTGCGTATTGCCCGTCGCAGAGAAATAGGCGACCAGGATATTGCTGTTCCCGGCCGGCTGATCGGGTGTTTCCGGGTCGGAAGTCTTGTCGTCCGCCGAGCAGGCGCCCATCGCCGCCAGCGAAAAAAACAAAAACGGAATCAAAAGAATCTTTTTCATACTTCGTACATTATTTATCCGATTCATCGAACGGATGGTTTTCTATTCGTTGCCGGCCGCCGGACCGAACCATTCGGCCGGGCCTTTCGACACCTGCGTGCCGATGGCGATATGCGTGAACTCGCTGTCGGAAGCCGCACCGTGCCAGTGCACCACGCCGGGGGCGATTTTCACCACGTCGCCGGGGCGCAGCTCGCGGACCGCTCCGCCCTTTTCCTGATACAGTCCCCGGCCGGAAGTGCAGAGCAGAATCTGACCGCCCGGATGCGCATGCCAGCCGTTGCGCACGCCGGGAGCGAAAGTCACGTTGCCGACCGTGCAGTCCATCGAGTCGGCCGCCGTGACGAACATTTCGAGCCAGGCATCGCCCGTGAAATTCGGGTTGTTCTCCAGCAGCGAACCTTTGGCAAAAACATCCTCCGCCAGCTGCGTTTGCGCTGTTTCGGCCGTTAGGTTGCAGCAGGCGCCCGACAAGGCTGCGGCTGCAACGATAAGTATCCATTTCATATCGGTTCGTTATTTGAGGTATTGCCTGAAATAGCCGTCCAGTTTGGGCAGCGTGATTGCCAGATATTCCGGACGGTCGTAGAGATCGACGTGCGTGGCCCCTTCGACGACGAACAGCTCCTTGGGCTCGGCAGCCTTCGCATAGGCGTCTTCCGAAAAGTAGGCCGACACGGCATGCTCGCCCACGATGAAGAGCAGCGGACGCGGAGAGATGGTCTCGATCTGCACGAACGGAAAGAAATTCATCATCGGCGCGAGGCTCGTATAGGAATAATAGCCCGTCGAATTGGGATGCTTGCCGCGCTCCGGATTGTCGTAATAGTCCAAAAACTCGCGGGCGTACTGCGGCGTCGAGGCATCGACCTTTTCCGGCAGGGCGCGAATGTCCTTGCGGGCGGCTCCGCCGTATTCCGCCGTGCGCTGTGCACCGACGGCATCGAGCGTCGCCATGCGCTGTTCATAGGTCATCGAGTCGCCCACGCCCTGACGGCGGGCACGGCCCATGTCGTACATGCTGACCGTCGCCACGGCTTTGATCCGGTGGTCGATCTGCGCGGCGCTCACCGAGTAGCACCCGCCGCCGCAGATGCCGACGACTCCGATCCTGTCCGCATCGACCGCCGGGTGGTTCGACAGGAAATCGACCGCCGCGCTGAAATCCTCGACACGCACTTCGGGCGATTCGATCCGGCGCGGATAGCCGCCGCTTTCGCCGTAATAAGAGGCATCGAAAGCCAAGGTAACATAGCCCCACTCCGCCAGGCTGCGGGCATAGAGCCCCGAGGTCTGCTCCTTCACGCCTCCGAACGGATGGCCGACGATGATGGCGGCATATTTTTGGGCCGGATCGTAATCCGCCGGGAGATAAAGATCGCCGATCACGTCGATGCGAAAGCGGTTTCGGAACGAGACCTTCCGCACCTGCACTCCGTTCTCCGCCGACACGGCCGGCGTTGCGGAGTCGGCGAGCAGTCCTTTGCTCTGCAACACTTCGTCCAGCGCCACACGTCCGGCATCGGCTTCGCGGCGGCCGATCCGCCGTTCGACGATTGCCAGCAGGTGGCGCAGTTCATCGGGTTCGACTCCCGTGTTCAGGGCAATGCCCATGTGTCCCTTCATCATCGGCTCCACACCTCCGACAGCGGCCAGTATCGCCACCGTGGCGATCTCCCGCTCGGCATGGGTCAGCACGTCGCGCTCGAAAAGGTCGGCGAAGAGGTGCTCTTTGAGAAACACTTCGATTTCGGGAGCCAGCACGGCATAATCGGCTTTCGGCGCATCCGCAGGGATACCGGAGATCTCCGCGAGAATGTCACGTCCCCGTTCGTATTTCGGGCGGGCGTCGGTGACCGGCGACGCCTCGCGGCCCCAATTCACTTCGACACCGGCGGCCTTGCGCCCGTCGAGCACGCCGACCAGAGTTTGCAATCCGCGCAGAGCCCGCGGAAATCCGCAGTAGGCGTAGGCGTGCACCATCACCTCTTTCAGTTCGTTGACGGTCATGCCGTCGTCCAGCCCCGCAGCGAGGGCGGATTCCAGTCCGGCGAGGTCGCCCCGTCCCGTCAGGGCGGCGACCGCCGCGATGTGCTGTCGTTTCGTGTCCATAGCTTGTTCCGCTTTCGGGGTCTGTGCTGCGGCGAGCGAAGCGGCGCAGAGCATCCCCATTCCCAACATGTACTTTTTCATGGCTTTTTTCATTATTTCCGGGATTTCAGCGTTCCGCCCGCACTGTGGCCGCGGACCGCAACCCCGGTTCGTCTTTTCCGACAATGCAAAAGTAGGAAGCGGATGAAGGCGCATCCATAGACGGATTACGGATTCAAGCACCAATTTTACGGTTCGTGCAAAGAGTGTCCACGACGGACCAACCCGTATTACGGATTCAAGAACCGATATTACGGATTCCGCCGGAACAGGGTTGTGCGTATCTGAAAATCGGTTACCTTTGTCCCGGAAAAACGAATGAATACATATGGGAACGATCGTAAAATTGGATTCGGTGCAGGACTACAACGAACTGCTGGGCGTGGAGACGCTGCATCCGCTGGTAAGCGTCGTCGATTTTTCGGAACTGGAATCCGTGCGCCACTGTCTCAAAAACTTCGGGTTCTACTGCATTTTCCTCAAGCACCTCGACTGCGGGCCGTTGCTCTACGGGCGCAACCGGTACGACTACCGGGAAGGAACGCTGGTCTTCATCGCTCCGGGCCAGGTCTTCGGCATCGACGACGGCAAAATCCTGTACGGATACAAGGGATGGTGTCTGATGTTCCATCCCGATCTGCTGCGCGGAACATCGCTCGCCCGGCGCATGGCCGACTACTCGTTCTTTTCCTATTCGTCGAACGAAGCGCTGCACATGTCCGAACGCGAGCAGCAGATCATCATCAACTGCTTCCGCGAAATCCGGGAAGAGTTGCAGCACGCCATCGACAAGCACTCGAAACAGATCATCGCGGCCAATATCGAGGTGCTGCTCAACCATTGCGTCCGTTTTTACGACCGACAGTTCGTTACGCGCGAAAACGTGAATAAGGACCTGCTGACCCGTTTCGAAGAGTTGCTGCGGGACTATTTCACGTCGGACAAGCCTCAGTCGCTGGGTCTGCCTTCGGTGGCGTGGTGCGCCGACCGGCTGCACCTGTCGGCCAACTATTTCGGCGATCTGATCAAGAAGGAGACCGGAAAATCGGCGCAGGAGTACATCCAGCTGACCACCATCGACCGCGCCAAAGAGCTGCTGACCGAAGGCGGCAGGTCGGTCAGCGAAATCGCCTACGAACTGGGATTCAAATATCCGCACCATCTGAGCCGGCTATTCAAAAAGGTAGTCGGCTATACGCCCAACGAATACAAAACCCTCTCGGCCTGAGAGGGTTTTATTTTTTCCGGGCGGACACTCGCCGTGAACCTGCACGCCCAGTCCTTCTGCCTGCCATGAAAACGGGGCCGGATTCCCGTCTTCCTTTCACCGTTTTTTACTGCGCACTACGATGCAGTTGGGCACGGCCCGTTCGCCGGCATGGTCGAAGCGGTGGTTGTCGTAGGGATGGTTGAGCACGCCTTTCCGGGCGGTCCAGAGCGTCGAGGAGCCTCCTCCGTCGAGGTTCAGGGCTTCGACGAGCCCCAGCAGACGGGCGATATAGGCCGTTTCGGCGATGGTGGCGCCTTCGCCCTCGCCCCGGAAACGACCGTCGATGACGGCCATCACCACCTCGCCGTCGGCCCGCTTGCCGATCAGCGTGCGGGGATGACGGCCGGTGTAGAAAGTCTTGTCGGAATCGTATTCGACGATCCGACCGCCGTCGATCAGCACGGGGCCCGCGGCCAGCACCGAACGGTAACGGCGCGCCACCTGCCGGTATTCCGACGTATCGCAGAAGAAAATATCCATCTTGCGGCCTTTTTTGTCCTTGAAAGCGACAACGCCGTTGGTGCGGACCAGCTCCCTGGGGGTGGTGCGTCCCACGATCTTTCTATCGACCGACACGAACGTCACCGGCTCGAACGTCCTGACATCGAAATAACTGCCGTTGACGGCCATGTCCGCCCCGGCGGCCCTGCCCAGTTCGCTCACAGTCTCGGCCCGACGGTCGAGATGAACGATCCGCGTTTCAAATCCCCGCCGGGGATAACTGACGACGGAGATGCTCTGCCGGGAGCCGAACATATCGACCTGAGCATAGCGGCATCGGGCCCCTCCGCCGAGGTCGGAGACACGCCATTCGGCAGTCACGAAAGCAATCGAATCGGCAGGGGAGGTCTGGGCCGCCGCCGCAAAGGCATACAGGGAGAGCAGTGCGCCGAGTGTAAATCTGATCATAACGGTCATTAAAAGCGAGGTTAAAACTAACCATTAAAAATCAATTTACCAAATCGGTACGATGACGGCCGGCACGCAGCCCCCCCCGAAAAAACGGTCCGGACGGCAAATTCCGTCAAAAATTCGTATCTTTATCCGCCGGGCGCGCCCCGGAACACGAAACACAATACACACCGAATGATGAAAACTCACAGAATCCTATGGCTCGGCTGCTGTCTGGCGGTCGCAGGCTGCGGCGGCGACAAGTCCCCCGGCCGTAATTACGACAAGGAAATCGACCGGCTCATGAGCCGCATGACGCTCGCCGAGAAGATCGGCCAGATGAACCAGGTATCGGGCAAGAGCAATCCCACCGGCGTCCTGAAACAGTACTCGTCGCTCGAAGGACGTGTCCGCGAAGGCAAGATCGGTACCGTGCTCAATGTCACGGGAGCCGTCACGACGCGGGAACTCCAGCGGATCGCCGTCGAGGAGACCCGTCTGGGAATCCCCCTGATCTTCGCGCTGGACGTGATCCACGGCTACAAGACCATTTCGCCCGTACCCCTCGCCGAAAGCTGTTCGTGGGACATGGAAACGATCGAAGCCTCGGCCCGGATGGCCGCCGTCGAAGCCTCGGCAGCGGGTCTGCAATGGACTTTCGCCCCGATGGTTGACATCGCCCGCGACCCGCGCTGGGGCCGCGTCATGGAGGGAGCGGGGGAGGACCCCTACCTCGGATCGTGCATCGCCCGGGCCCGCGTCCGGGGATTCCAGGGCGGCGATCTCTCGGCATCGAACACCATCCTCGCCTGCGCGAAGCATTTCGCGGGCTACGGAGCCTCCGAAGGGGGCCGCGACTACAACACGGTGGACATCTCCGACCAGCGGCTGCGCGAACTCTACCTGCCGCCGTTCAAAGCCGCCGCAGATGCAGGCGCCGCGACTTTCATGAACTCGTTCAACGAACTCTCGGGCGTTCCTGCCACCGGCAACCGCTTCCTCGTGAAGCAGATCCTGCGCGGCGAGTGGGGCTGGGACGGCGTCATCGTCTCCGACTGGGGGTCCGTGGCCGAAATGATTCCCCACGGCGTCGCCGAGGACAAGAAACAGGCCGCGCTGCTGGCCGTAAAGAACGAATGCGACATCGACATGGAGGGCGGCTGTTATCCGAGTTCCCTCGAAGAGCTGGTGAAGGAGGGCAAGGTCTCCGAAAAGGAGATCGACCGCTCCGTCCGCCGCATCCTCCGGCTGAAATACGAGCTGGGACTCTTCGACGATCCCTACCGCTACTGCGACGAGCAGCGTGAAAAAGAGGTGACCCTCTCGGCGGCTCACCGCGAAGCGGCGCGCGACATGGCCCGCAAGTCGATCGTGCTGCTCGAAAACCGCAAGTCCGTGCTACCCCTCGGCAAACCCCGTTCCATCGCCGTCGTCGGGCCGCTGGCCGACAGTCCGGTGGACATGCTGGGCGAATGGAGGGCCAAAGGCGACCCGAAGGAGGTCGTGACGATCCTCCGGGGCATCGAAAAGGCCGCCGGGGCCGGCACACGCATCGTCCATGCCAAAGGCTGCAACGTCACGGGCAGCGACCGGAGCGGCTTCGCGGAAGCCGTCCGCGCGGCACGCGGCGCCGACGTGGTGATCGCCTGCCTGGGCGAGAGCGCCGACATGAGCGGCGAAGGCTACTGCCGCTCGGAACTGGGACTTCCGGGTGTCCAGCAAGAGTTGCTGAAAGAGCTTAAAAAGACCGGAAAACCCGTCGTCCTGCTGCTGAGCAACGGCCGTCCGCTGACGCTGGCGTGGGAGAAGGAGAACATCGAAACGATCGTCGAAACGTGGTTCCTGGGCACCGAGGCCGGAAACGCCGTCGCCGACGTGCTGTTCGGCAAATACAACCCCTCGGGCAAACTGGTCATGTCGTTTCCCTACAACGTCGGCCAAATCCCGGTCTACTACAACCACAAGCACACGGGGCGCCCGTTCGAGCCGAACCAGCGCTATGTGATGCACTATATCGACGCTCCGGTCGATGCCCTCTATCCGTTCGGCTACGGACTGAGCTATACGACGTTCGAATACGGCGTCCCGACGCTCAGCAGCGACCGGATGGCCGCCGACGGCCGCATCACGGCGACGGTGAAAGTCGCCAACACCGGCGACTATGACGGCGAAGAGGTCGTACAGCTCTACATCCGCGACATCAAGGCGCAGATCACCCGTCCGGTGAAAGAGCTGAAAGGCTTCCGGAAAATCTTCCTCAAAAAGGGCGAATCCGCCGATGTGACCTTCGACATCACGCGCTCCGAACTGGAATACGTGCTGGCCGACGGCTCCGTCGTTTCCGATCCCGGCGAGTTCGAACTCTTCATCGGCGGCAGCTCCGCAGACCTCCGTCCCGTCCGATTCACAGTACTTCAATAAGCAATGATAACGATGAAAAAAACGCTTCTGCTGCTTGCAGCCTCCGTCGCCTGCGCCTTTCCCGCTCTGGCGCAGAAAACCTACACGCTCACCTCTCCCGACGGGCGTCTCCGGACGACCGTCGCGGCGGGCGATGCACTGACCTATGCCGTCACGCTCGACGGACGACCGATACTGGACGCTTCGCCGCTCTCGCTGACACTGGACAACGGCACGACGTGGGGCATAGCCCCGCGTGTGGCAGGCGTCTCGCGCACGAGCGTCGATACCGCGATTCCGTCGCCGTTCTACCGCTCGGCGGAGGTCCGCGACCGCTACAACGGCCTTACGCTGAAGATGCGGGGCGACTGGTCGGTGGAATTCCGGGCCTACGACGACGGCGTTGCCTACCGTTTCGTGAGCCGTGCGAAAAAGCCTTTCAACATCGTGAGCGAACAGGCGGAATACCGTTTCCCCGCCGACTGCGCCGTGACGGTACCCTATGTACGCGACCATGCCGGCAACATCGACGCCCAATGGCGCAATTCGTTCGAGAATACCTACACCGAGACGACCCTTTCGAAGCTCGACGCCGGACGGCTGATCTTCCTGCCGCTGGTCGTGGACGCCGGCGACGGGGTGAAGGTCTGCATCACCGAAACCGATCTGAACGACTATCCGGGCATGTATCTGTGGAACGGCGACGGCGGGCAGCACCTCACGGCTCGTTTCGCGCCCTATCCCAAACGCACGGAGCAAGGCGGATACAACAATCTGCAAATGGTGGTCAAAGAGCGCGAGGCGTTCATCGCCAAGGTCGAGGCTCCGCGCACGTTCCCGTGGCGCGTGGCCATCGTCGGCACGGACCCCGACCTCGCCGCCAGCGACCTGAGCTTCCTGCTGGCCGCACCTTCGAAAATCGACGACACGTCGTGGATCAAGCCCGGCAAGGTGGCCTGGGACTGGTGGAACGCCTGGAACATCTCGGGCGTGGACTTCCGGGCGGGAATCAACACCGAGACCTATAAATATTACATCGACTTCGCGGCCGCGAAGGGTATCGAATACGTGATTCTCGACGAGGGATGGGCCGTGAACAAAAAGGCCGACCTGATGCAGATAGTCCCGGAGATCGACCTGCCGGCGATCGTGGAGTACGGACGGCAGAAAGGCGTGGGCATCATCCTCTGGGCCGGCTACTGGGCCTTCGACCGCGACTTGGAGAATGTCTGCAAACACTATTCGGAGATGGGCGTCAAGGGCTTCAAGGTCGATTTCATGGACCGCGACGACCAGCAGATGACCGCCTTCAACCACCGCGCGGCGGAGACGGCGGCCCGATACGGACTGATTCTCGACCTGCACGGCACACACAAACCCGCGGGTCTGAACCGCACGTGGCCCAATGTGCTGAATTTCGAGGGCGTGCACGGTCTGGAGCAGATGAAGTGGAGCCCCGAATCGGTGGATCAGATGAAGTACGACGCGACGATCCCGTTCATCCGTCAGGCCGCAGGTCCGATGGACTACACGCAGGGGGCCATGCGCAACGCCACACGGAAGAACTACCGTCCCGTCAACTCGGAGCCGATGAGCCAGGGCACGCGCTGCCACCAGCTGGCGTTGTACGTCGTGCTCGACTCGCCGCTGAACATGCTGTGCGACTCGCCGACGAACTACCTGCGCGAGGCGGAATGCACGGAGTTCATCGCCGCGATTCCGACCGTATGGGACGAGACGCGCATTCTCGGCGGACGCATGGGCGAGTACATCGTCACGGCGCGCCGCAGCGGAGATACGTGGTACGTCGGCGCCATCACGGACTGGACGCCGCGCGACGTGGAGGTCGATCTCGCGCCGCTGGGCATCGGCGGCACGGTCGAGGCGACGATCTTCCGCGACGGTGTGAACGCCGACCGAAAAGCCTCGGACTACAAGCGCGAAACGATCCGTATCGACACCGCCGAACCCCTGAAGATACACCTCGCACCCGGAGGCGGATTCGTCGCCGTGCTCGCCCCCGTCCGATAGCCGCCGCCGCTTCCGCCGTCCGTCGCATCGCTTAATAACGGTATCCGGACGCTCCGAAAACCCCGAAAAATAGGTATTGCCCCGCGCCGGAGAATGTCGTTACTTTGCGAAAAACCAAAAAACCGAAAGAGATGACTGGAATTTTTTACGGAAGTACGACCGGCACGACGGAGGCCGTCGCACAGGACATTGCCAAACAGCTCGGCGTAGCGTCCGCCGACGTTCACAACGTGGCGGACGCCTCGGCCGACGAAGCGAACAAATACGACCTGCTGGTGCTGGGTTCCTCGACATGGGGCAGCGGCGAACTGCAAGACGACTGGTATCCTTTCCTCGACGCCCTGAAAGCCAAGGACCTCGCCGGCAAGAAAGTCGCCCTGTTCGGCTGCGGCGACAGCGGCTCCTATCCCGACACCTTCTGCGACGCCATCGGGCTGATCTACGAAGGATTGCAGGACACAGGCTGCACGTTCGTCGGCTCCTATGCGCCCGAAGGCTACGACGTCACCGACTCACTGGTGTGCAGCGACGGCCGGTTCGTCGGACTGGCCATCGACGAGAGCGACCCGGGCAAGACCGACGCCCGCCTCGCCGCTTGGTGTGAGAACCTCAGAAACGTCTGACGATGAGTGCCGAGGATTTCAGCCGCCACGGTTCGATGAAACTCTTCATGCACCACATCTACGAGTTTCAGAAAGGTGTGCGCAGTCTGGTGCTGTGTACGATGTGCCGCACGTGCGCCGTGCTGGTCTGCGAACGGCTCGACCGGCTGGGGATCGAACACCTCACCCAGCCCGTCACCGACAGCAAGGTCAACCTCTATTTCGGCAACCGGCTGTGCCTGAACGCGGTGCGGACTTTCGTCCACAAGCCGCTCAACGAACTGACGCCCGAGGAGGACTTCATGCTCGGCGCCATGCTGGGATACGACATCGCCCGGCAGTGCGAACGCTTCTGCAAGCGCAAACGCCTGCTGGCATGAGACGGAGAAGCCGCCGGAGATTCCGGCGGCTTCTCTTTTTTTCGTCAGAGTCCGACGACCTCCCCGATGACGGGTTGCAGAACCGCGGGCGGCTCGTACCCGGCCATCGCCGCAGCGGTCCTCAGCGGCTCGTCCCACGGATGCCGCGCCAGAGCGTATTTCGAATGGTGGACCGTCAGCACCTTCCGGGCTCCCAGGTCGGCCGCGGCCTGCGGCAGTTGATCGGGCAGCGTATGTATATAGCGCCAGTCGGCATCGTACTGCCCGTTTTCGAGAACGGCGAGGTCGATCTCCGGGAAGCGCTCTCCGATCTGCGCGAAATGGCTTCCGTAACCGCCGTCGCCGCCGATATAGATCTTCCGCGCGGAGGTCTCCAGCAGGAAGGAGGCCCACAGCGACTTATTGGGATTCAGCCCCCGGCCCGAGAAGTGACGCGATGTCAGGCAGAAGACCCGGATTCCCTCCACTGGACTGGCATCCTCGTCCCAGTCCAGTTCGACGATCCGCTCCGGAGCGAATCCCCAGCGTTCGAAATGTTCGCCGACACCCAGCGGACAGACGACCTTTCCGATGCGGTCTTTCAGTTCGCGGACCGTACGGTAATCGAGGTGGTCCCAATGGTCGTGGGTGATGACGAGCAGATCTATCGCAGGCATATCCTCCGGGCGGTAGAGGTCGCTGCCCGGAAAGGCCCTGTTCAGAAACCCCAGCGGAGCGGCGCTCCGGAAAACCGGGTCCACGAGAATCCGCCGCCCGCCCGAAAAGATCAGGTAGGAGGAGTGTCCGAACCAGACCAGCTGCTCCCGCGCGGGGTCGAGCTCCCGCAAATCGGTTCTGACGGTAGCCACGGGCACCGCCGGACGCAGGTTCTCCGTCGAACGGAACAGGAATCCCAGCATGGTCCGCACACGTCCCCGGTCCGCGGTGATCTGCGGGGTGCGCTCCCGGTTGCGGAACTGCCCGTCGCGGTAGTTGGGCGAGCGTTCGATCCGGGCCAGCCGCTCCCCGCGGGGCAGCCGTCCGAACGAAGGTCGATGGATGAAGAGCGCGACCGCAGCGGCCAGCAGACAGACGATTCCGAGAAGCAGAAGCATGACACGTTTTGTTTTTCGGCGGAACATTCGTAATAGCGTTTTGACAATGTACAAATATAAACCCGTTTTTCCGGTCTTTCGGTATACGGATTCCGGATTTTATTACCGTAATTACACCTTTTCTTAACAAAAACAGGCATTTCGGCATCATATTCGCCCGATTTGCACCGGGAGGAGAGGCAGATTGACAAAAAATCCTAATTTTGCAATCCAAATACCGGACATCCGAACCAGGCAATCAATACACACGATGTCAAGCAATGAAAATATCCCGTGATAAAATCAGACAGCAGGCACTCCTGACAGGACGCCGCACGCTGGAACTGGGCAAAGAGGCAGGCGGCAGGGTCCGCCGCTTTTCCAGACGCACCTGGATCATCCTCGGCGGAGCCGCCGTCGTGGCGGCCGGAGGGCTGTGGTGGTGGCTGCGTCCCGAGCCCGCAAAACCCGTCTGGCCGGTGGTCGAGGTCGAACCCGTCCAGACCGACGATATAGAACTTTACGGCGAATACGTCGGACGCATCCGCGCCCAACAGTTCGTCGAAATCCGCGCCCGCGTCGAGGGCTTCCTCGAAAAGATGATGTTCGAAGAGGGCACCTATGTCCGCAAGGGACAGCCCCTGTTCATCATCGACCCCAAACTCTATCGGGCGCACGCCAACAAGGCCCGGGCCCAGCTGAACAAGGACAAGGCCATGGCCCTCAAAGCCGAGCGCGACTTGCAGCGCATCCGTCCGCTCTACGAGCAGAACGCCGCGAGCCAACTGGACCTCGACAACGCCATCGCTTCCTACGAAAGCGCCACGGCGGCCGTGGCGATGAGCGAGGCCGACCTCACGCAGACCGAAACGGCCCTGAGCTACACCACCGTCAGTTCGCCGATCTCGGGCTACATCTCCGAGCGCAGCGTGGACATCGGGACGCTCGTGGGCCCCAACGGCAAATCGCTGCTGGCGACGGTGGTCAAGAGCGACACCGTGCGCGTGGATTTCAGCATGACGGGTCTCGACTACCTCAAAAGCAGGGCCCGCAACGTCAACCTGGGCCAGAAGGACTCCACGCGCAAGTGGGACCCCTACATCACCATCACGCTGGCCGACAACACGCAGTATCCGCTGCGCGGGCTCGTGGACTTCGCCGATCCGCAGGTAGATCCCGAAACGGGAACCTTCTCCGTGCGGGCCGAGATGGCCAACCCCGACCGCATCCTGCTTCCGGGGCAGATCACCAAGGTGCGCCTGCTGCTGGACGTACGCGAAGACGCCACGGTCGTTCCGACCAAATCCGTCGTCATCGAGAAGGGCGGCGCCTATGTCTTCGTCATACGGCCCGACAGCATCGCCGAGCGCCGCATGATCGAACTCGGCCCCGAGGTCGATAACCGGGTGATCGTCGAACGGGGCGTCGTTCCCGGCGAGAAGATCGTCGTGGAGGGCTTCCACAAGCTCACCCACGGCGACAAGGTGGACCCCGTGCCGGCCCCTGCAAAGAGTCGCGTAACCGAGACGGAGGCGTCTGAAAAATAGCGAGCCATGAAATCGGATTTCTTTATCGACCGGCCCGTATTCTCGACCGTTCTCTCCATCGTCATCGTCATCGTCGGCCTGCTGGGACTGGTATTGCTGCCCGTGGACCAGTATCCGCGCATCGTGCCCCCGGTGGTGAAGGTTTCGGCATCGTATCCCGGCGCCAGCGCCCAGACCGTGACGCAGGCCGTCGCCACGCCCATCGAACAGGAACTCAACGGAACGCCCGGCATGCTCTACATGGAATCGACGAGCAGCAACTCGGGCGGTTTCTCCGCCACCGTCACGTTCGACATCGACACGGACGCCGACCTGGCGGCCGTCGAGATTCAGAACCGCGTGAAGCAGGCCGAAGCGCGTCTTCCGGCCGAAGTCATCCAGAACGGCATTTCGGTCGAGAAGCAGGCTTCGAGCCGCCTGATGACCATCACGCTGCTGTCGAACGACCCCAAGTTCGACGAGATATACCTTTCGAACTACGCCACGCTCAACGTGCTGGACATGCTGCGCCGCGTGAAGGGGGTCGGCAGCGTCTCGAACGTCGGCAGCCGCTACTACGCCATGCAGATCTGGGTGCAGCCCGACCGGCTGGCCAACCTCGGACTGACGGTCCAGGACCTGCAAAAGGCCCTCAAAGACCAGAACCGCGAATCGGCGGCGGGCGTACTGGGCCAGCAGCCCATCACGGACCTCGATGTCACGATCCCGATCACCGCCCGCGGACGCCTTTCGTCGGTCCGCGAGTTCGAGGAAATCGTCATCCGCGCCAACCCCGACGGATCGCTCATCCGCCTCAGGGACGTGGCCCGCATCTCGCTCGAAGCCTCGTCGTACAGCACCGAGAGCGGCATCAACGGTGGCAATGCGGCCGTGATGAATATCAACATGCTGCCGGGCGCCAACGCCATGGAGGTGGCGCACTCGGTGCGCGAGACCATGGAGGAGATCAGCCGCAGCTTCCCCGAGGGCATCTCCTACAAGATTCCGTTCGACATGACCTCCTACATCTCGCAGTCGATCAAGGAGGTCTACCACACGTTGTTCGAAGCCTTGCTGCTGGTGATCCTCGTGGTCTTCCTCTCGCTGCAAAACTGGCGCGCGACGCTCATCCCGACGATCGCCGTGCCGATCTCGCTGATCGGTACGTTCGGCGTGATGCTGGCCTTCGGATTCTCGCTCAACATGATGACCCTGCTGGGACTTATCCTCGCCATCGGCATCGTCGTGGACGACGCCATCGTGGTCGTCGAAGCCGTGGAACGGACGATGGACGAAGAGGGGCTCTCCCCGTACGAAGCCACGAAGAAAGCCATGAGCGGACTGGGCAGCGCCATCGTCGCCACGTCGCTGGTGCTGTGCGCCGTGTTCGTTCCCGTGAGCTTCCTCTCGGGCATCACCGGCCAGCTCTACCGCCAGTTCACCATCACCATCGCCGTTTCGGTGCTGATCTCGACGTTCGTGGCCCTGACGCTTTCGCCGGCCCTCTGCGCCCTGATCCTGCGCCCCGATCCGGGCAAGAAGAAAAACCGCCTTTTCCGCCGCATCAACATCTGGCTGGCCAACGGAACGAAGTTCTACGAACGGATGATCCGCGGCGGCGTGCACCATTCGAAACGCATGCTGGCGCTCTTCGGGCTGACGCTCGCGGCGCTGTGGGTGCTCAACCGGATTGTTCCCCAGAGCTTCATGCCGCAGGAGGACCAGGGCTATTTCACCGTCGAACTGGAACTTCCGGAAGGGGCCACGCTCGAACGTACGCGCCGCGTGACGGACCGAGCTATGGAGTACCTGATGTCGCTCGAAGAGGTGGAATACGTGCTCAACGTCACCGGATCGAGCCCCCGCGTGGGCACCAACCAGTCGCGCAGCCAGCTGACGGTGATCCTCAAACCGTGGGAGGAGCGCAAAAATTCGGACATCCGCCGGCTGATGAACGACATCCGCGAGGAGATGCGCCGTTATCCCGAAAGCAAGGTCTACCTCTCGACGCCGCCCGTCATTCCGGGACTGGGCGCCTCGGGCGGTTTCGAAATGGTGCTCGAAGCCCGCGGCAACGCCTCGTACGGCGACCTCCAGCGGGCCGTGGACACGCTGCTGCACTACGCTTCGAAGCGCAAGGAGCTGACGGGCCTCTCGTCGTCGATGCAGAGCGACATCCCGCAGCTCTATTTCGACGTGGACCGCGACAAGGCCCAGATGCTCGGCGTTCCGATGGCCGACATCTTCTCGACGATGAAGACCTTCACCGGATCGGTCTACGTCAATGACTTCAACATGTTCAACCGCATCTACCGCGTCTACATCCAGGCCGAAGCCCCGTACCGGGCCCAGCGGGAGAATCTGGGTCTCTTCTTCGTGCGGGGCGCCGACAAGGCGATGATCCCCATCACGGCCCTCGGTACGACCTCCTACACCACGGGACCGGGCACCATCCGGCGTTTCAACATGTTCAACGCGGCGACCGTCTCGGGCGAGGCGGCGCAGGGATACAGCTCGGGGCAGGCTATGGCCATCCTCGAACAGATCGCCCGCCGCCACCTGCCGCAGTCGATCGGCGTCGAGTGGAGCGGCCTTTCCTATCAGGAAAAACACGTCAGCGGCCAAACGGGGTACGTGCTGGCGCTGGCTTTCCTCTTCGTCTTCCTGTTCCTCGCGGCGCAGTACGAAAGCTGGCTGATTCCCGTGGCGGTGATCCTCTCACTGCCGATCGCAGGCATCGGCGCCTATCTGGGCAACTGGGCCTGCGGGCTGGAGAACAACATCTACTTCCAGATCGGACTGGTGATGCTGGTGGGGCTGGTAGCCAAGAACGCCATCCTGATCGTCGAGTTCGCCAAGGACGAGGTCGAAAAGGGCCGCGACATCCTCACGGCCGTCATTCTGGCCGCACGCCTGCGCTTCCGGCCCATCGTCATGACTTCGCTGGCCTTCATCCTCGGCATGCTGCCGCTGGTCTTTGCCAGCGGTCCCGGATCGGCCAGCCGGCAAGGCATCGGCACGGGCGTCTTCTTCGGCATGCTGGTGGCCATCACCGTCGGCATCGTCTTCGTGCCGTTGTTCTTCGTCTGGGTGTATAAACTGAAGGAAAAATGGAGTACGCGATGAAACGAAGCACTTTATATATCTTCGGAGCCCTGCTGCTGACTCTGGCGGGAGGCTGCTCCGTGCAGAAGAAATGCCCGGCCCCGGAGCTGACCCCCCCCGCCGAGATCGTCGCCGGACGCACCGATTCGCTGACCATCGGCGACATGGCCTGGTGGGAGGTCTACACCGATACGACGCTCTGCCGGCTGATCGGCCGCACGCTCGACCGCAACCGCAACATGCAGTCCGCCGAAGCGCGCATCCGCCAGCTGGAGGAGCTCTACCGGGTGAGCAAGGCGGCCCGGCTGCCGTCGCTCGGAGGGTTGGTGCTCGCCGACAACGAGACCAACGACTATTACGGCGAGGCCCACAAGAGCGACGCCGAATTCAGCGTCAAGGCGACCCTGAGCTGGGAAGCCGACCTGTGGGGCAACCTGCGGTGGGCCAAACGCAAGGGCGCGGCGGAATACCTCGCCTCGGTCGAGGCGGCCCGGGCCATGCAAATGACGCTCGTCGCCGAGGTGGCCACGGCCTATTTCGAGCTGACGGCGCTGGATCACGAACTGGACGTGGTGCGCCGCACGGTAGAGACCCGCGAGGAGAGCATGCGGCAGGCCCGGCTGCGTTTCGAAGGCGGCCTGACCTCCGAGACGGCCTACCAGCAGGCGAAAGTCGAGCTGGCGAGCGCCTCGGCGCTGATTCCCGACCTCGAACTGAAAATCGCCCAAAAGGAGAATCAGATCTCGGTGCTCGCGGGAGGCTATCCCGCCCGCGTGTCGCGCAGCAAGATGAACCTGAATGTCACGATGCCCGACTCGCTGGCCATAGGAGTGCCCTCGACGCTGTTGCAGCGCCGTCCCGACGTGCGGCAAGCCGAGCAGAACCTGAAAGCCGCAATGGCCGCAGCCGGCATGGCCTATGCCGACCGGTTCCCGCGGCTGACGATCTCGCTGACGGGAGGACTCGAAAACGACGCCCTCAAAGGACTCATCGAATCCCCGTTCTCCTATGCCGTCGGCAACCTCACGGCGCCGCTGTTCGCCTTCGGATCGAAACGGGCGAAATACCGCGCGGCGCTGGCGGCCTACGACCAGGCGCGGCTGGCTTACGAACAAAAGGTGCTGGAGGTCTTCCGGGAGGTTAACGACGCCGTGGTCGCCTATCGCAACATGCGCAGGACCGCCGAACTGAAATTCAACCTCAAAGAGGCGGCCCGGCAGTATGTCGTGCTGGCCAAGTTGCAGTACATAAACGGGGTGATCCGTTACATCGACGTACTCGACGCCCAGCGGCAATTCTTCGACGCGCAGGTCGAGGAGAGCAAGGCCGTGCGCAACGAACATCTGGCGCTGGTCGGGCTCTACAAGGCCCTCGGCGGCGGATGGGATACCCCGGAGCGCGAAAAGAAAGGCTGACCCCGACGGTCAGCCTTTTTTCTTCCCCAGTTTGGCCCGGATGCGGCTCAGCGACTGCGGCGTGATCCAGAGGTAGGAGGCGATGTGTTTCAGCGGCACGACCTGCAACAGTTCGGGGCTCTCGGCCATCAGCGTCCGGTAACGCTCCTCGGCCCGCGGGGCCCCACCCGAAAGAATCCAGTTTTCAAGCGCCATAAACTGCTCCTCGAAGAGCCGCCGTCCGAAGTTGGCCGCCCCGACCGACGAGGCGAAAAACTCCTCCAGATCGGCTTTGGCGATGCCGTACAGTTCGGCGTCGCACATCGCCTCGATGGTGATCTGCGAAGGGGCGTTGCCGACATATCCCCACGTCGAAAAGAGCGCCTCGCCCTCGCCGGCGAACCACACCGAAACATCTGCGCCGTCGTTGCAGTAGCGGCCCAGCCAGATGCCGCGGCTCACGACGTAGAAATCGGAATTGCGTTCGCCCTCGCGGACCACACATTCGCCCTTCCGGAAGGTCCGTCGCTCCATCCGTTCCACGAGCCGCCGGCACTCCTCAGGGGGAAGGTTGTATTTCCGGCTGAATTTTTCGATAAAAGCCTCCATGCCTTACAGATTTGAGAAGACAAAGATAGCACAAAATCGAACAACCGGCCCCTTTTCAGCCGCAAGCCATGCTGCAACCCTCTAAAACCTGCTTTTCAAGCGGGTCCGATAGTAGATCGCCATGACGACCCCGAAGGTAAGCACCTCGGCCAGCGGCACGGCCAGCCAGATGCCCTCGACATCCAGCAGCAGGGGCAGCCCGAAGAAGCAGAGCACCATGAAGACGAATCCGCGCAGGAGGGTGACCAACATGGCCGGACGCGCCCGCTCGACGCTCTGGAAATAACTGATCGCCACGATGTTCACGGCAAAAAAGACGAATCCCGACGCGAACAGCGGAAGCCCCCGGACGGCGATGTCGTAAGCGGGACAGGCGCTGTCGATGAACATGGCCACGATTTCGCGGCTGAAAAGCGCCGTCACGCCGAAGAAACCCAGTCCGGCCGTCAGGGCCGTCATCAGCGCCAGCCGGAACACCTTGCGCACGCGCGCATCGTTGCCCGCGCCGAAATTGTAGCTCAGGATCGGCTGTGCCGACTGGCCGATGGCATTGTAGACCATGAAGATAATCGGAAAGAAGTAGCAGGCGATGCTGAACGCCGCCACGCCGTCCTCGCCCAGATAGCGGATAAAGACGTAGTTCCCGGCGAACATCATCGTCGCAATGGCTCCTTCGCACAGGAAGGTCGAGAGTCCCAGCCGGCACATGTACTCCACATTGCGCAAGGTCAGGCGCATGCTTTTGCGGCTCAGTTTCACACGGCAGAAACGCACGACCCGCCGGCGGCCGCTTAGATAGACGAGGATCATCCCCGCACCCACGATATAGCCCAGGCTCGTGGCCAGCGCGGCGCCCGTCATCCCCCAGCCGAAGATGAAGATGAACACGTAGTCCAGCGCGATATTGATGACCGCCGGAACGGCGTTGCAAAGCATGGCGTAATTGGGCGACCCGTCGAGGCGGATGAAGAACATCCCCGAGCTGAGCAGGGCGCTGAAAGGCAGGAAAGGCGCGAACCAGTGCATGTACTCCACGGCCAGCGGCAGCAGGCGGTCCGAGCTGCCCAGCAGCCGGGCAACTGCGGGAGCGTACCAGGTAATGAGGAAGCTGTATGTCGCCAGCAGCAGCGACGAAACCACCACGGCCTGCGTCACGTTGATACGCGCGACCTTGACTTTCCCCTGCGAGAGGTGGATCGAGGCCACGACCGAGGCCCCGACGCCGAACATCAGTCCGACGCCCGTGCTGATGAGGAACAGCGGGGCGGTGATGTTGACCGCGGCCAGGGCGTCGCTGCCGATGCCGCGGCCCACGAAAATCCCGTCCGTGATGACGAACACGGCCGAGAAAATCATCCCCAGCACGGTAGGAATCAGCAGTTTGCGGAACAATTTCGGAATGTCCATGCTGCCGAAATCAATACTGTCTTTCATAAGGCTCGTTTTTCGGAGTGCAAAGATACGCGCTTGCGGCCGGGCAAAAATTAACATTTGGTAAAAAAAGCCCCTCCGAGGGGAGGGGCCGTATGCGGGGCGTCAGAGAGTTCCCCGTTTGAGCTGCTCGACGAAACGGTCGATGCGGCGCAGCTGCTGCGGGATTTTGATCGACTGCGGGCAGTGCGACACGCATTGGTCGCAGCCGATGCAATGGCTCGCCTGCCGGAGCTTCGGCACCGAACGGTCGTAGCCGACGAGAAACGCCCGCCGGGCCTTCCGGTAAGCGGGGTCCTGCCGGTCTTTCGGGACGTTGCCCTCGTTCACACAGCGGTTGTAGTGGGCGAAAATCCCCGGAATGTCCAGTCCGTAGGGGCAGGGCATGCAGTACTGGCACTCGGTGCAGGGCACGGTGGGGTATTTCAGCATCACCTGCGCCGTGTCCTCCAGCAGCGCCAGTTCGTCGTCGGTGCAGGGTTCGAGCGGCGAATAGGTGCGGATATTGTCCTGCAAATGCTCCATGTAGGTCATGCCGCTCAGCACAGTCAGCACCCCGGGGTAGGAACCCGCAAAGCGGAACGCCCACGAAGCGGTGCTCTGCGTCGGACGGCGTTCTTTGAGCCGTTCGCTCAGATGGTCGTTCAGCCGCGAGAGACGGCCGCCCAGCAGCGGCTCCATGATCACGGCCGGAATGCCGCGCTTCTCCAACTCGCCGTACAGGTAGTCGGCATTGACATTGCGGCCCCCGGCATGCTTCCAATCGACGTAGTTCATCTGTATCTGCACGAAATCCCACACGGCCTCGCCCCGGTCGTGCATCGCCAGCAGGTGGTCGAAGACCTTCCGGTCGCCGTGGAACGACCACCCGAGGTTGCGGATGCGCCCCGCCTCGCGTTCGTGCAGGAGAAAGTCGAGCACGCCGTTGTCGATGAACCGCTCGTTGAAGGTCTCCACGCCTTTGCCGCCGCCCACCGAGTGCAGTAGGTAGTAGTCCAGATAATCGACCTGCAATTCGGCCATCGACCGGCGGTACATGGCCAACGAATTTTCGCGCGTGAAATTCGAGAAATTGGACATCTTCGTGGCGACGAACACCTTCTCGCGCGGATGGCGTTTGAGGGCGATGCCCGTGGATTTTTCGGAAAAGCCCTGCACGTAGACGGGCGCCGTGTCGAAATAGTTGACCCCGTGGGCAACGGCATAATCGACTAATTCGTTAACGGCCTCCTGGTCGATCGGATTCCCGTCGGCCGCAGGCGTCTCCAGCAGCGGCCAGCGCATGCAGCCGTATCCCAGCAGCGACACCCGGTCGCCGGTCGCCGGCGTCGTCCGGAAGGTCATCCGGTCGGTCGGGACTTCACCGACAGCGGCGGCAGCCCCCGGGCCCCGCTTTCCGCAGCCGTAAATCCCCGCGGTCGCGGCGGCGGCCCCGGCACCGAAGAGTTTCAGAAACTCGCGGCGGTCTATCTTTTTCTTCTCCATCTCTTCGCTTTTTAGATGATTCGCTGACGTTGGTGGCCTTCGACATAGATTGCGCTGAACGGACGCGCCGGGCAGAGATTCTCGCAGGCTCCGCAGCCGATGCAACGCTCTTCGAGCACGGCCGGAATGCGCGGCGACTGCGGATCGCCGGGATCGCGGGGCACCATCTTGATCGCCCCCGCGGGACAATGGCGGGAACAGTTGTTGCAGTGCACGCCGTCGGTGTTGACCACGCAGTTTTCGGCGATCCACACCGCATGGCCTATCTGCGTCGCCGACTTCTCCGCGAGGTCCGCGAGGCGGATGGCGTCCGTGGGGCACACCTCGGCGCAGCGGGCGCACTCCGGACGGCAATAACCGCGTTCATACGACATCTCGGGCTTCATCAGCATCGACAGCCGCCCCGAAGGACGCAGCACCTGATTCGGGCAGGCCGACACGCACAACTGGCACGAGGTGCAATGCGTCGTGAAGCGGCGCAGATTCTGCGCTCCCGGAGGCAGGATCGGCACGGCACGGTCCGGGATCTTCTTCTCCTCGATCACGGCCAGTCCGCCATCGACCTTCTTCTCCTGCGCACGCAGGGCGGTGTAGGCGAAGAGCCCCAGCACACCGAAGAACCGGCGCCGCGAAGCGTCGGTCCGAGGTTCCCCGGCAGGGGAAGCCGACGGCCGTTCCGGCCGCCGCAGGGTATAGGTGATAGCCCCCTGATGACAGGATTCGAGACAGTCCATGCAAGCCACGCAACGGCTGTAATCGATCGTATGGTTCGCCGGGTCGATGCACGACGCCTTGCAGCTGCGGGCGCAGAGTTTGCAGCCGTTGCATTTCGACACGTCGAAACGCGGCCGGAACAGCGAGCGGCGGGACAACACGCCCAGCAGCGTTCCCACCGGGCAGACCGTGTTGCACCACGTGCGTCCGCTGCGCCAGGCGAGGAAGGAGAGCCCCGCGAACGTCACGACGGCGATGAGGAACATCCCGAGGCTCTTCATCCACACCTCCACCGAATAGAAAGCGTAGCTGTCCATCCGCTCGGCGATCCAGGCCAGTCCGTTGTTGCCCCACGCATAGATCGGTGCGAAAAGATTCGATGCGATCCGGCCATAGGCGCTGTACGGAGCGATCAGCCAGCCGACGCCCGCCAGCATCGCCGCGACGAACACCGCCAGCATCGTCCAGCGCAGCCACGTGAGCGCGGGGGAGTAGCTGAAGCGGTAGCGGTGCTTTTTACGCCGCCCCGCGAACCACGACACGATGTCCTGCATCACCCCCAACGGGCAGATGACCGAACAATAAACCCGTCCGAAAAGCAGGGTCAGCGCCACGAGCGCCAGCACCACGCCGACGTTCACGGCCAGCAGGGCGGGCAGGAACTGGATTTTCGCCATCCACCCGAACCACGCATGGAGCGTCCCCGTAAAGTCGAGGAACAGCAGGGTAATCAGCAGAAAGAAGAGGACCGCCGCAACGATCCGGATTTTTCGCAGCATCTCTATTTAAGTTTGTTATACGGCATTTTCACGCCCGCAGGCCCAGTTCGTACGCCTCCTGCATCGCGGGCGAGGATTCGATCTCCCCGACGTGCCAGGCCCCGACGCCGTAGACCACGCCGCGCTCCACGGGCCCTTCGAGACAGTCGAGGAATCCGCGGAAACACTCCACCGTGCGCTCCATCATCGGAATGCTCTCCTCGGCGGCCGTCAGGATAAAGTAGAACTCCTTGTCAGTCATCTCGGTATAGCGGGCGCAGCAGCGGTCGATCAGCGTCTTCATCTGGCCGCACACCGTGTAGAAATAGACCGGCGTGGCCATCACGATCACATCCGCGGCGACCATCTTCTCCAACACCCCGGCGGCATCGTCCCGCTGGGGGCAGGGATGCTCGCCGTTGTAGCAACGGTTGCACCCCGTACAATAATTGATCTTCAGGTCTTTGAGAAACACCTTCTCGACTTCGAGACCCGCCTCGCGGGCTCCCTCCATGAAACGGTCGCACAGCAGGTCGGAATTTCCGCCGCGCCGCGGACTGGATGAGATTATCAAAACTTTCCTGGCCATATCGTCAATGCAGGTTATTCACGTCATTCGTCATTCAGGCAGCACTTCGTTCAGGCATCCGATGGCGTTCAGCGTCCGCGGATAGCCTATGTAGGGCAGAAGCTGCGTCACGACGGCCAGCAGGACAGCCTTGTCGTTGCCGAGGTTCACGTTGCCGGCGATGTGCCCCTTCACCTGCGGTTCGCAGCCGCCGAGCGACACGAGCAGCGAGAAGGTCACCAGCTCGCGCGTCTTCACGTCCAGTCCCCCGCGGGTCAGGAAATCCCCGAAGCAGTTGTCCGACAAATATTGCTGGATATGCTTCTGATTCTCGGGAGCCGCCTCCCGCATCGCGTCGATATGCCCGGCGCCGAAGATCGACCGCTGCACGGCCAGTCCCTTTTCGAAACGGTCCGCAGGGGTCGTCGTTGACTGCCCTTCGAGAGGCAGGCCGACGCCGCGGGCCTCCAACACGTCATTGGCCGCCCCGATGAAATCGGCGACCTTCGCCATGCCGACATAAGGAACCGCCTGATAAAGAACCTCTTTCACCTCAACGGGCGTAACGCCCGCCCCGAGCGCCGCATCGAGCGTCGCCCGGAATGCGGCGCGGCCCTGCGAAGCGACGTTCGACGCCAGAATGCACATCAGCCGCGTCCGGGCGTCGAGGCCGCCGTGTCCGAGCACCTCGCCGAGCGCAAAGTTATCAAAAATTTCGAATAATTCGGGATCTTTCGCCCCGTCCACCGGAATTCCTTCGGAAAAAACCGGACGCGAAGCCGTCGCCGCATCATACTGCGCATCATCGACGGGTTCCAGCCACGTGTTCACATTGGTCGCAGGGTTGCACTCGACGGCCAGATGGGAGAACCAGCTGTCGGGAGCCGCCCCGTGCCAGTGCACCACGTCGGGAGCGATCTCCACCACGTCGCCCGGCAGCAGCTCCCGGGCCGGCCGGCCCTTTTCCTGATAGTAGCCCCGTCCGCCGACGGCAATCAGAAGCTGACCGCCCGTATGGCTGTGCCAGTTGTTGCGGCATCCGGGCGAGAAGGTGACGTTCGACACGGGGACGTTCAGCGCCGCGTCCGTCGTCAGGCGGGCCAGCCAGGCCTGCCCGGTAAAATACTTCGAAAACTGTTCCGGAAGCGGTTCGCCCTGCGGAAACATCTGTTGAAAAGTCTTTTCGTTTTCCATACGTCTCTCTTGTGCCGGCAGCGTGCCCGCCGCCAGGACGGACACGACACCGAACACGATTAAAATCCATAATTTCCGTTTCATAGCTCAATTCATGACTGTGACGACATCCTCTACGATCTGTCCGGGCGTGAGCCGGTTTTCGCGCAGGAACTCTTCGGGATCGAAGCGGTCTGCGAACTCCTTCCGGGCCCCGCAGTTGAGCACCTTCATCTCCGACGTGCCGTAAAAGCGTGCGATCTTCTCTCCGAAACCGCCGTCCAGCACGCCGTCTTCCAGCGTCACCACCAGCCGGTGATCGGCTTTCAGTTCCGACAGCAGCACTTCGTCGATGCCGGTAATGTAGCGCGGATTGATCAGCGTGGCTTCGATTCCCGTCCGCTCTTTCAGCAGCTCCGCAACCTCCTCGCCGAGCCCGAAGAAGGAACCCAGCGCCACGACGGCCACGCCGCTTCCCCGACGGACGACCTCGTAGCGGTTCAGTTCGCCGTAATCCGCCGCGACGAACCCCTCGCGCGAGGAAACCTCCGCGGCCGGAACGCGGATGGCCACGGGATGTTCCGTCTGGCGCATGCTCCAATCCAACATGGCGAAATACTCCTCCCGGCAGGTCGGAGCCAGATAGACCAGATTCGGAATGTTCCCCAGCAGCGGAATGTCGAAGAAACAGAGGTGCGTAACGTCGTTCATCGCCGTCAGCGAGCCCCAGAAAACCAGCAGCACGGCCGGATTGCCGTTGATGCAAAGGTCCTGCGAAAGCTGATCATACGCCCGCTGAATGAACGTGCTGTAAACCCCGTAGACGGGTTTGCCGCCGCCCTTGGCAATTCCGGAGGCCAGAGCCACGGCATGCTCCTCGGCGATGCCGACATCCACGAACTGCGCCCCGGCCTCCCGGCGGCGCTCCGGCGTGAAGCCCATCACCGACGGGGTTCCCGACGTAATGGCCACCACGCGCGGGTCCTGCTTCATCCGTTCGAGCAGATAGCGCGCCGTCAGCGCATCGTACCCCTCCGCTCCGGCCGGAGCCGTCGGTTCGCCCGTCGCCAGGTCGAACGGCGCCCGCCAATGGTAGGTCTCCCTGTCCTGCTCAGCACGGGCGTATCCCTTGCCTTTCAGCGTATTGATATGCACGACGACGGGATGCGCCGCATCCTTCACGGCGGAGAACGCCCCGATCAAAGCCTCCACGTCGTTGCCGTCGGCGACATAGCGATAATCGAAGCCCATCGCCCGGAAGAAGTTGCAGGCGCAGTTTCCGCCGCTCTCGCGCAGCTCTTGCAGATTGCCGTAGAGCCCGCCGTGATTCTCGGCAATGGACATCTGGTTGTCGTTCACGACGACGATGAAATTCGTGCCCAGTTCGGCAGCGTAGTCCAGCCCCTCGAACGCCTCGCCTCCGCTCAGCGATCCGTCGCCGATGACGGCCACGACATTTCCTTCGCCGCCCTGCAAGTCGCGGGCCTTGGCCAGTCCGCCCGCCAGACTGACCGACGTGGAGGTATGGCCGATGACGAAGTGGTCGTGTTCGCTCTCCGACGGTTCGGAATAACCCGAAACCCCGTCGTATTCCGCAGGATCGAGGAACGCCCGGCGGCGTCCGGTCAGCATCTTGTGCACGTAACTCTGGTGCGAAACGTCGAAGACGAGCTTGTCTTTCGGCGAATCGAAAACATAGTGCAGGGCCACGGTCGCCTCGACCATGCCCAGATTGGGCCCGAAGTGCCCGCCGTGCGCGCTGACCTTGTGCAGCAGCGCTTCACGGATCTCACCGCTCAGCAGGGTGAGTTCCCCGACGGAAAGCCGTTTCACATCTGCCGGGGAGTCGATTTTCTCCAAATACATATCGTTTCTGTTTTTATCAGGTTCGTTCCGTCCGCCCGTCGGCGGGTTCACGATGCAAAAATAGGGTGGTTCGTGCAATAAATTCGTACCCGGATTACGGTTCGGCATACCAATTTTACACATTTCGGGCCGTCGGCGTAAGACCCCGATTCGAAGAGCGGCACAAAAAAGCCCGCTCAGAGAGCGGGCGGGAGCAGGGAACCGGTTCGAAAGCGACCGAACCGACAAGTGCCCCTAAAAGGGGCGTCTTACGCCTTGCCCTGATTGGCGACGGCCTCCATCAGTTTGGCGATCTCGGCGGGATCGCCCAGGAAATAGTCCTTCACATAGCCCAGCCCCTCGTCGAACTCGAAGACGTAGGGCACGGCCGTCGGGAGGTTGAACTCCGAAATGGCCTCGTCCGAAATGCCTTTCAGGTTCTTGATGATGCCGCGCAGACTGTTGCCGTGGGCCACGACCAGCACCTGATCGTAACGGGCCAGCGCCGGGAGTATCTCGCACTCCCAATAGGGCATCGTGCGGGCCACGGTGTCGCGGAGCGACTCGGTGCGGGGCAGTTCGGCATCGGGAATCCCTGCGTAACGGGGATCGAGGCGCGGATTGCGCGGATCGTCCTCGGCCAAAGGCGCGGGAGCCACGTCGTAGCTGCGGCGCCAGACATGCACCTGCTCGTCGCCGTACTTCTCGGCCGTCTCGCGCTTGTTCAGCCCCTGCAACATGCCGTAGTGCTTCTCGTTGAGCCGCCACGTCTTCGTCACCGGAATCCAGTCCAGATCCATCCGATCGAGCACGACATCGAGGGTCTTCACGGCCCGTTTCAGATAAGAGGTATAGGCGCATCCGAAATGAAACCCCTCCTTGCGGAGCGTCTCCCCGGCTTTCACCGCCTCGGCGACGCCCTTTTCGCTCAAATCCACATCGGTCCACCCCGTGAACCGGTTCTCCCTGTTCCATACGCTCTCGCCGTGGCGGAGCAAAACGATCTTTTTCATGGCTATTTTACGACTGCGTTTTCGGGTTCGGCGCGCACCTCGTTCACCAGCTCCCGGTGTTCCGAAAAATCGCTGATATTCTGCAATGTAGTATGCGCTATATTATCCAATGCTTCACGTGTGAAAAATCCCTGATGCGAGGTGACGATCACGTTGTTGAACGACAGCAGGCGCGCCAGCACGTCGTCGTCCATGATCCGGTCCGAGGTGTCCTCGTAGAAGTAGTCGGCCTCCTCCTCGTAGACATCCAGCCCCGCGGCCCCGATCTTCTTCTCCTTCAGCCCGTCGATCAGCGCCTCGGTGTGGATCAGCTGGCCGCGGCCCGTGTTGATGAGGATCACGCCCGGCTTCATATGCGAGATGGCCACGTCGCCGATCATGTAGCGTGTCCGGTCGGTCAGGGGGCAGTGCAGCGAGATGATGTCCGCACGGCTGTACAACTCGTCGAGCGACACGTAGGTAATGCCCGCCTCGGCGGCGTAGCGCCGGTCGGGGTAGGGATCGTAAGCCACGACCGTCATGCCGAAGCCCTTGAGGATGCGGATCAGCTCGCGGGCGATCTTGCCCGTGCCGACGATGCCGGCGGTCTTGCCGTACATGTCGAATCCCAGCAGGCCGTGGAGCGAGAAATTGCCGTCGCGCGTGCGCCAGTAGGCGCGGTGGACCTTGCGGTTGAGCGCCAGCATCAGCGCCACGGCGTGTTCGGCCACGGCATGCGGCGAGTAGGCCGGAACCCGCACCACGGGAATCCCGTAGCGGGCCGCGGCATTCAGGTCCACGTTGTTGAAGCCCGCACAGCGCAGCGCGATCAGCTTCACGTTCAGATCGGCCAGCTGGCGGATGGTTTCGGCGTCGGCCGTGTCGTTGACGAAGATGCAGACCGCATCGGAGCCCCTGGCAAGAGCTACGTTATTGGCGTTCAGATGGCTGCGGTGGTAGCATATATCGAATCCGTAAGCGTCGCGGATGCGCTCGAAAGACTCCTTGTCGTAAGGCTGTGTTCCGAAAAGCGTTATTTTCATAATTGCACGTTTGGTTACTGTATAAGAACGTTTTCCACGGCCGCAATATTATGCGATCGTCACCTCGTCGTCGAGATAAACGTCCTGAACGGCGTGCAGCAGCGCGATGCCCTCCTTCATCGGACGCTGAAAGGCTTTGCGGCCGCTGATGAGCCCCATGCCGCCGGCGCGCTTGTTGACGACGGCCGTCGTGACCGCTTCTTTCAGATCGGACTCCCCGTGCGACTCGCCGCCCGAGTTGATAAGCCCCACGCGGCCCATGTAGCCGTTGGCCACCTGATAACGGCAAAGGTCGATAGGGTGGTCGGAGGTCAGTTCCGTGTAGACCTTGTCGCCGGTTTTGCCGAAGCCGACGGCCCGGAAGCCGCCGTTGTTCGACGGGAGTTTCTGCTTCACGATGTCGGCCTTGATCGTCACGCCCAGATGGTCGGCCTGCCCCGTGAGGTCGGCCGAGGCATGGTAATCGACGCCCTCCTTTTTGAATCCCTCGTTGCGCAGGTAACACCACAGGATCGTCGCCATGCCCAGTTCATGCGCCTCGTCGAAGGCACGGGCGATCTCGACCAGCTGCCGGCGGCTCTGCTCCGAACCGAAATAGATCGTGGCCCCGACGGCCGCGGCGCCCATGTTCCACGCATCGCGCACCGAGCCGAACAGGACCTGGTCGTAGGAGTTGGGATAGGAAAGCAGCTCGTTGTGGTTGAGCTTGACGATGAACGGTATCCTGTGCGCATATTTCCGGGCCACGGCCCCGAGCACGCCGAAAGTGGAAGCCACGGCATTGCAGCCGCCCTCGAGGGCCAGCTTCACGATGTTCTCCGGATCGAAATAGGCGGGATTCGGGGCGAACGAGGCCCCCGCGGAGTGCTCGATGCCCTGATCCACGGGCAGGATCGAGACATAGCCCGTGCCGCCCAGGCGGCCGTTCGAGAGAATCCACCGGAGGCTGCCCAGCGTGCGGATGTTGCGGTCGGAATCCGTCCAGATACGCTCCACGGTGTCGGGTCCCGGCAGGTACAGCGACTTCTTGTCGATCGTGCGGCATACGTGGGAGAGGTAATAACCGGCCTGCTCCCCGAGAATTTCAACAGTCTTGCTCATATCATCACTTTTTTAGGATTGATATTTCACTGCAATTCCGATTCCAAAAGCGCAGCACGTTCCATCCCTCCCGGGCGTTATTTCCGCATATTCCGGTACTCGGTGGGCGACTCCCCGGTGTGTTTCTTGAAAAAGCGCCCCAGGTACGACTGGTCGGGGAACCGAAGCCGGTAGGCGATCTCCTGCACCGAAAGGTCGGTCGATTGAAGCATCATCTTGATTTCGAGGATCACCGCCCGGTCGATGAACTCCTTGGCCGAACTCCTCGCCACGCTCCGCACGATGGTCGAGAGGTAACGGGTCGATATGCAGAGTTTGTCGGCATAGAACGCGACCTCGCGTTCCTGCGAGCAGTATTCGTGCACGAGGGCCACGAAACGCTGGAAAAGATCGGTCTGCCGCGTGGTGACCTCGGGCGTCCGCGGCTGCCGTGCGGCGAAGCGCTGCATCTTGTCGTAACTCTCCAGCAGCACGTTTTGCAGACGGTTTTTGATGATCGTATTGCGGAACACGTTGTTCCGGTCGCGGTAGGTGTAGGCCGCCATCTGGAACCAGATCGCAGCCCCTTCGACGACCCGCGCCGGAGGGTAGGAGATCGGCCGCTCGCCCAGGGTACGGAAGAACGAAGGGTCCAGACGGAACGCCGCCTCGGCGAAAAGATCGCGCGAAAAAGCGCAGAATGTCACCCTGAAATCCTCCGTGCGGTCGGTGAGCAGCAGAATCGAACCGGGCAGCAGCAGCACCATCGTATTGCGCCGCACCTCGCCCTGATACTGGTTGACGGATGCCTGCGCGCTGCCACTGCGGCAGAACAGAAACGCCCCGCCTTCGATACGGCATGCGTAGTTGTCGAAGAAGGCGAAATCGGACTCTCCGACGACGAACTGCTCTTCCGGGGTGGTAATTATCGGATTCACCTGAGACATAATCATTTCTTTTTTCGAACAAAAATAATGAATTATTCGATAAATCCCCCGAATTTGTTCCGAAAAGTGCCAATTCTGTTCGCAATAAAAGGCATATCGGCACCGTTTTTAGAATACTTTTGCACCTGAAAAAGTTTTTTAGTTCAAAAAGTTAAAGGAAAAGTTATGAAGCAAACATTTGTGAAGGCTGCCTTAGCGGCATACTGCATGGCAGCCGTCGCCTGTGGGCAGGCGCCTACGGCAATGGGTCCCGGCGAATACGCCGTGATGACCGTCGCCACCACCGACCGCGAAATCCAGAGCAACTACTCGGCGAGCATCCGCGGCCGTCAGGACATCGCAATCTATCCGCAGGTGTCGGGCACGATTTCGGAACTCTGCGTCACGGAAGGCCAGCAGGTATCGAAAGGCCAGACCCTTTTCATCATCGACCAGGTGCCCTACAAAGCCGCCCTGCAAACCGCCGAAGCCAACGTCGCAGCCGCCAAAGCCAGCGTAGCCACGGCTCAGCTCACTTATGACAGCAAGAAAGAACTTTTCGCCAAGAACGTCGTCTCGCAGTACGACCTGTCAACGGCCAACAACAACCTGCTGACGGCCAAGGCTCAGCTCGCACAGGCCGAGGCACAGCGCGTGAGCGCCGCCAACAACCTCTCCTATACGGTCGTGAAGGCCCCGGCCAACGGCGTGGTCGGCACGCTGCCGTACCGTGTCGGCGCACTGGTGAGCGCTTCGATCCCGCAGCCGCTGACCACCGTGTCGGACAACTCGGAGATGTACGTTTATTTCTCGATGAACGAAAACCAGCTGCTGAACCTCACGCGCCGCTACGGCTCGGTTGCCGAAACGCTCAAAAACATGTCGGCCGTGCAGTTGCAGCTCAGCGACGGTTCGATCTACGACCTGCCGGGCCGCGTGGAGTCGATCAGCGGCGTCATCGACACCTCGACGGGCAGCGTGTCGCTGCGCGCGGCGTTCCCCAACCCGAACGGACTGCTGCACAGCGGCGGCGCAGGCAACATCATCCTGCCGAGCATCTACAAGGATTGCATCGCCGTTCCGCAGGCCGCGACGTTCGAACTGCAAGACAAAGTGTATGTATATAAGGTAGTGGACGGCAAGGCATCTTCGTCGATCATCGACGTTGAGAAACTCTCGAACGGCCGCGAGTACATCGTGCGTTCGGGACTCACGCCGGGCGACGTGATCGTAGCCGAAGGCGTCGGCCTGCTGCGCGAAGGCACGCCCATCGTACCGAAGGGACAAAGTGGTGCCGTACAGGCTGCTCCGGCCGAGCAGGCTCCCGCAACCGAAGCTGCCGAGGAAACCGAAACCGCAAAGGAGGAATAATCTATGACACTCAAACATTTTATCGAACGCCCCGTACTGGCGTCGGTCATATCAATCTTAATCGTAATCGCCGGTATCATCGGTCTTGCGACGCTGCCCGTCGAGCAGTATCCGGACATCGCTCCCCCGACGGTCATGGTGCGCGCCTCGTATCCGGGCGCCAGCGCCGAGACAATCCAGAAGTCGGTCATCGTACCGCTCGAACAGGCCATCAACGGTGTGGAGGACATGACCTACATGACTTCGAGCGCAGCCGTCGGCAGCGCCACCGTAACGGTCTATTTCCGTCAGGGCATCAACGCCGACATGGCGGCCGTCAACGTACAGAACAAGGTATCGCGCGCCACCGGCCAGCTGCCCTCCGAGGTCACGCAGATCGGTATCATGACCATGAAGCGCCAGACCTCCATGGTGAAGATCTTCTCGCTGTACAGCCCCGACGACTCCTACGACGAATTCTTCCTGGCGAACTACTCGAAGATCAACATCGAGCCGCGTATCCAGCGTATCCACGGCGTCGGCGAGGTGTTCACCCTCGGCGCCGACTACTCGATGCGCGTCTGGCTGAAACCCGACATCATGGCCCAGTACAAGCTCATTCCGTCGGACGTGACGGCCGCGCTTGCCGAGCAGAACATCGAGTCGGCGACCGGTACGCTGGGCGAGAACTCGCAGAACACGTTCCAGTACACGATGAAATACCGCGGGCGTCACCAGACGCCCGAAGAGTTCGGTGAGATCGTGATCCTGGCGAAATCCGACGGCACGATCCTGCGCCTGAAAGACATCGCCGACATCGAGCTGGGCAGCGAATCCTATGCCTACAAAGGCTACACCAACGGCCATCCGGGCGTCAGCACGATGATCTTCCAGACGGCCGGTTCGAACGCCACGCAGGTCGTGAACGATGTCAACGCGCTGCTGGACGAAGTGCAGGCCGAACTGCCGAAAGGCGTCGCCATCGCACACCTGCAAAGTGTGAACGACTTCCTCTACGCCTCGATGAAAGAGGTGGTCAAGACCCTCTTCGAGGCTATTCTCCTCGTGATTCTGGTGGTATACGTCTTCTTGCAGGACATCCGCTCGACGCTCATCCCGACCGCCTCGATCCTCGTGTCGCTGATCGGTACGTTCGGCTTCCTCGCATTCGCCGGATTCTCGATCAACCTGCTGACCCTCTTCGCGCTGGTTCTTGCGATCGGTACGGTCGTCGATGACGCCATTATCGTGGTGGAGGCTGTCCAGGCACGCTTCGACGTGGGATATAAGTCCTCTTTCATGGCCACCGTCGATGCCATGTCGGGCATCACGTCGGCCATCGTAACCTCGACGCTGGTCTTCATGGCCGTGTTTATCCCCGTCGCCATGATGGGCGGAACGTCGGGTGTGTTCTACACGCAGTTCGGTATCACGATGGCCGTGGCCGTAGGTATCTCGGCCATCAACGCACTTACGCTCTCGCCGGCCCTCTGCGCCATGATCCTGAAACCCTATCTCGACGAAAACGGCGAGATGCGCGACAACTTCGCGGCTCGCTTCCGCAAAGCCTTCAACACGTCGTTCAGCGCGCTGGTCAACAAATACAAGCACGGCGTACTGCTCTTCATCAAGCACAAGTGGCTGATGTGGTCAACGCTCGGCCTGGCTTTCGCAGCGCTGGTGCTGCTGATGAACTCCACCAAGACGGGTCTGGTTCCCGACGAGGACCAGGGTACGATCATGGTCAACGTCACCACGGCCCCCGGTTCCTCGCTCGCCGAGACCCACAAGGTCATGGAGCAGGTTTCGGCACGTATCAACGGCATTCCGCAGATCCGCGACTACATGCAGGTGGCCGGTTACGGTATGATCGCCGGACAGGGATCGTCGTACGGTATGGCCATCATCAAGCTCAAAGACTGGGACGAGCGTCCGAACAAGGAGGACGACGTGAACGCCGTGATCGGTCAGATCTACGGACGCACCGCCGACATCAAGGACGCACAGATCTTCGCCGTGGCACCGCCGATGATCTCGGGTTACGGTACCTCGACCGGTTTCTCCATGAACCTCCAAGACAAGGCCGGCGGCGAGCTGAGCGACTTCTATAACGTCTATCTGCAATTCATCGGCGCGCTGAACCAGCGTCCGGAGATCGCCCGCGCATACTCGACCTTCAACATCAATTTCCCGCAGTACATGGTGGACATCGACGCTGCGAAGGCCAAGCGTGCCGGCATATCGCCGACTTCGATCCTCTCGACGCTGGCGGGCTACTACGGCGGCCAGTACGTTTCGAACATCAACCGCTTCTCGAAGATGTACTACGTGACGATGCAGGCCGACCCGAAATACCGTCTCGACACCGAGTCGCTGAACAACGTCTTCGTGCGTTCGAACAGCGGCGAGATGGCTCCCCTGAGCCAGTTCGTAACCCTGAAACGTGTATACAGCTCCGAGGTGCTGAACCGCTTCAACATGTACAGTTCGATCGCCGTGAACGGTACGGCCGCCGACGGTTATTCGTCGGGCGACGCCATCAAGGCCATTCAGGAGGTCGCCGCACAGGTTCTGCCCAAGGGCTACGGCTACGAGTTCGACGGCATCACGCGCGAGGAGGCGCAGACGGGCAGCAACACCGTTATCATCTTCGGTATCTGCATCCTGCTGATCTACCTCATCCTGAGCGCTCTGTACGAGAGCTTCCTCATTCCGTTCGCCGTCATTCTGTCGGTTCCGTGCGGTCTGATGGGTTCGTTCCTGCTGGCCAAGATGATGGGTCTGGAAAACAACATCTACCTCCAAACGGGTATCATCATGCTGATCGGTCTGCTGTCGAAGACGGCCATTCTGATCACCGAGTACGCCGCCGACCGCCGCGCCGCAGGCATGAGCCTCACGCAGGCCGCCGTATCGGCCGCCAAGGCCCGTCTGCGTCCTATTCTGATGACCGTCCTCACCTGCGTGTTCGGTATGATCCCGCTGGTACTCTCGCACGGCGTAGGTGCCAACGGTAACTCGACCCTCGGTGCGGGTGTCATCGGCGGTATGATCGTCGGAACGCTGGCGCTGCTGTTCCTCGTGCCGACGCTGTTCATCGTCTTCCAGACGTTGCAGGAGAAGGTCAAGCCCCTGGAATTCGATCCCGATCCCCAGTGGGCCGTACGCGCAGAGCTGGAAGAGTGTAAAAACGAGAAAGAGGAGGAGTAACCCATGAAAAAGATCCTGATAATATGCGCTGCGGCGGCGCTGACCGGCTGCGGCATCTATAAACCCTACACCCGCCCCGAGGTGAACACCGCAGGGCTCTACGGCACGGCGGAGACCGCCGACACGACGACCCTGGGCGACATCCGCTGGCAGGAGATGTTCACCGATCCCCAGTTGCAGGCGCTGATCGCGCTGGCGCTGGAAAACAACACCGACCTGCAATCGGCAGGCTGGCGCGTGAAGGAGGCCGAAGCGACGCTCAAATCGGCACGCCTGGCTTACCTGCCGTCCTTCAACTTCGCTCCGCAGGGCAGTCTGAGCAGCTTCGACGGTGCAACGCCGACGAAGACGTACAGCATTCCCGTGACGGCCAGCTGGCAGATCGACATTTTCAACGGCCTGACGAACGCCAAGCGCAAAGCCAAGGCGCTCTATCTCCAAAGCAAGGAGTACGAGCAGGCGGTGAAGACCCAGCTCATTTCGAGCGTGGCGAACCTCTACTACACGCTGCTGATGCTCGACAGCCAGTATGCCGTGACAGAGGAGACGGCCGCCAAATGGCGTCAGAGCGTCGAGACGATGCGCGCCATGAAGGATGCCGGCATGACCAACGAAGCCGGCGTGGCCCAGTACGAAGGCAACACGCTTTCGATCGAGGCGTCGTTGCACGACATCGCATACCAGCGCACGCAGATCGAGAATTCGCTCTGCTCGCTGCTGGGCGAGGCCCCGCACACCATCGGCCGCGGCAGTCTCGACAATCAGCAGCTGCCCGATGACCTGACGGTCGGCGTGCCCCTGCAAATGCTTTCGAACCGCCCCGACATCCGTTCGGCCGAATACTCGCTGATGCAGTCCTACTACGCCACGGCGAGCGCCCGTTCGGCCCTCTATCCGTCGATCACGCTGAGCGGCTCGCTGGGCTGGACCAACAGCAGCGGCGCAGGGATCGTCAATCCCGGCAAACTGCTCTGGAGTGCCGCAGGATCGCTCCTGCAACCGATCTTCAACGCCAACGCCAACCGCGCCCGCGTGAAGATCGCCAAGGCACAGCAGGAGGAGTCGCTGCTGGCGTTCCAACAGGCGTTGCTCAACGCCGGCGCCGAGGTCAACAACGCTCTCGTGCAGAGCCAGTCGGCCCGCGCGAAGACGGACCTCCGGGCCCGCCAGATCGCCGCGATGGAGCGCGCCGTGGAATCGACCGAACTGCTGATGCAGCACGGTTCGACCACCTACCTCGAAGTGCTGACCGCACAGCAGTCGCTGCTGTCGGCCCGTTTGTCGCAGATTTCCGACCGGTTCGACGAAATCCAGGGCATCGTGAACCTTTACCAGGCTCTCGGCGGAGGCCGTGACATCACGGAGGAAAAATAATGAAACGGGGAGCGACCAAAGAGGAGATCATCCGCATCACGCGGGAACTCATCGCCCGGAACGGCATCCGTGCCGTCCGGGTCGATGAGATCGCGCAGACGCTGGGTATCTCGAAGCGCACCCTCTACGAAATGTTCGCCGACAAGAACGATCTGGTAGGCGCCTGTCTCGACTACATGAGCCACCAGCAGCGGGAACGCATCGTCGCTTGCAGCAAACGGCGCGGCGGCAATTCGCTGCAAAAGGTGCTCAAGCTGGCCAACGAGTATATGGACAACCTGTACACGGTGGACCCTCGTTTCCTGTCGGACATCCGCCACAAGATCATCTTCGCCGAACATTACGACGAACACCGGGAATTCTGGCACCGGGAGATCACGCGCTGGCTCGAAGCCAGCCGCGACGAAGAGCTGCTGCTTCCGGAGATCGACGCTCCGGCATTCGCGGACCGGCTGATGAACACGCTCTACGAACTGCGCCTGACGGGCACGGTCCGGGAGGAGCTCTACCTCTTCTGCCGCACCATTCTCCGCGGAGCGGCCACCCGGAAGGGCATCGAGCTGATCGACCGCCGGTAAAGCCGGACACCACCGAACGAACGATCCGCAGGTTTTGTCCTGCGGATCGTTTTTTTATCGCATCATGCAAAGTTCCCGACAGCCCCCGTCCGAGGCCGCAAAATCCCGCATTCGTCCGGACGATAAAATTTCCGCCGAAAAATGGCCGTTTCGAAAATTTTTTATATATTTGCGCCATAAGAGTTATGCAAGCGAAATGAACGCACGGAAAACATACGCATCCCACGACCGCGAAATGCTTCGCGGTATGATGATGGACATGATGATGTGCAGCCGTTCTCGCCGGGTGTAGCTCGATCATGCACTGAACAGATACAATCCGGCTTCTCTGAGGTCGGATTTTTTTATGAACAAATTATGGAAGCGAAAAACTACCGATTCGAAACTCTCCAAATCCATGCGGGCCTGCAACCCGACGAAGCGACCGGAGCCCGAGGCGTGGCGATCTATCCCACGGCGGCCTACCGGTTCAAAAGCTGCGACCGCGCGGCCCGGCTCTTCGACCTGAGCGAGGCGGGCAACATCTACACCCGCCTGCAAAACCCCACCACGACGGCTTACGAACAGCGCATAGCCGCCTTGTACGGCGCAGTGGGGGCGCTGGCCGTGTCGTCGGGCATGTCGGCCATCCTGGTCACGGTGCTCTCGCTGGCCTCCGAGGGCGACAACATCGTCGCCTCGCCGTTCCTTTACGGAGGCACCTACAACCAGTTCCGCATCACGCTGCGCAAACTCGGCATCGACTGCCGCATCGCTTCCAGCGAACGTCCCGAGGATTTCGAGGCGCTGATCGACGAACGCACCAAGGCGCTCTACGCCGAGAGCATGGGCAACCCGACCTGCGCCGTGCCCGACCTCGAAGCGCTGGGCGAACTGGCCCGGCGGCGCGACGTGCCGCTGGTCATCGACAACACGTTCGGCGCCGCCGGCTACCTCTGCAACCCCTTCGAGTGGGGTGCGAACATCGTCGTGGACTCCGCGACCAAGTGGATCAACGGCCACGGCACGGGGCTGGGCGGCGTCATCGTGGACGGCGGCAACTACAACTGGGCGAACGGCAAATTCCCGCAGATCGACGGCCCTTCGGAAGGGTATCACGGGCTGAATTTCCACGAGGCGTTCGGCCCGGCGGCGTTCATCGTGAAATGCCGCGTGGACGGACTGCGCGACATGGGCTGCGCACCTTCGCCGTTCGACTCCTATCTGATGCTGATCGGCCTCGAAACCCTTTCGCTGCGCGTGAAGCACGAGGTGGAGTCGGCGCGGAAACTGGCCGAATACTGCCGCTGCCACCCCAAGGTGGAGCGCGTGAGCTTCGTGGGATTCGACACCCATCCGAGCCACGAGAACGCCCGCAAATACTATCGCTTCGGCTCTTCGGCGGTCTTCAACGTCGAGCTGAAAGGCACGCTCGAAAGCACCGTTCGCTTCGTTGAGTCGCTCCGGCTGGCGGCCAACATGGTCATGATCGGCGACTCGATCACGGTAGTGACCCATCCGGCATCCACGACCCATAAACAGCTCAGCGACGCCGACCTCGCAGCGGCGGGCGTAACGCCCACGCTGCTGCGCATCTCGCTCGGATTGGAGAATGCCGACGACATCATCGAGGATTTCGAACAGGCTTTTTCCAAAATAGACTGATGGAACCGCAGATATACATAGCCCCCGGGCCTTTCGAACTGGAAACGGGCCACACGCTGCCGGAACTGCGGATCGCCTACCACACCTACGGTACGATGAACGCCGCGAAGGACAACGTGGTGTGGGTCTGCCACGCGCTGACGGCCAATTCGAACGTCGCCGACTGGTGGCCCCACACGGTCGAAGCGGGGCGTTTTCTCGACCCCGCGCGGTATTTCGTCGTTTGCGCCAACATCATCGGTTCGCATTACGGCACGACGGGCCCGCTGCACGTCAATCCCGCCACGGGAAAGCCCTGGTACCGGGATTTTCCGCCCTTCACCATCCGCGACATCGTCCGGGCGCACCGGCTGCTGGCCGAAGCCCTCGGCATCGGGCGCATCGCAACGCTCGTGGGCAGTTCGGTCGGAGGGTTTCAGGCCGTAGAATGGGCCGTCACGGAACCTAAGCGGATCGAGCGGCTGGCGCTGATCGCCACCGACGCCAAAGCCTCGCCCTGGACCATCGCCATCGACGAAACGCAGCGCATGGCCATCGAGGCCGACACGACCTTCGGGGAGCCGCGCGACGACGCCGGAATGAAGGGGCTTGCAACAGCCCGGGCCATCGGCCTGCTGAGCTACCGCGGCCCCGAGGGCTACAACCTCACCCAGCAAGACCGCGAAGAGGCTCCCGCGGTACACCGGGCCTGCACCTACCAGCAGTATCAGGGCGAAAAGCTCTGCCGCCGCTACAACGCCTATTCCTACTACGCGATCCTCAATGCGTTCGACACCCACGACGCAGGGCGCGGACGGGGCGGTGTGGAACGGGCGCTGGCGGGCATCGAAGCCCGCACGCTGGTCGTCGGCATCACCACCGACATCATCTTCACCCCAGCCGAGATGCGGCGCCTGCACGCGATGATCCCCGGCAGCACGTACCACGAGATCGACTCGCCGTTCGGCCACGACGGCTTCCTCGTGGAGTACGAACAGCTGAACGAACTCTTAATCCCGTTCATGAAAAACTAAAATCAGATACCTTATGAGCAAAATCAAAATCGGACTGTTCGGATTCGGCGTCGTCGGACAGGGCATCTACGAAGTGGTGCGCAAATCGAAGAACGCCCACGCCGAGATCGTGAAGATCTGCGTCCGCGATCCCAAAAAGCCGCGGAAGATCGAAGCGGACCCGTCGCTTTTCACCACCTCGGTCGATGAAATCCTCGACAACCCCAACATCAATCTGGTCGTCGAGGTCATCGACGACGCCCGGGCGGCCTACGACATCGTGAAACGGGCCCTGCTGCGGGGCATTCCGGTCGTGTCGGGAAACAAGACGATGCTGGCCCGGAACCTTCCGGAGCTGATCGACATTCAGAAAACGCGCAACGTGGCGCTGCTCTACGACGCCTCGTCGTGCGGTTCGATTCCGGTGATCCGCAACCTCGAAGAGTACTACGACAACGATCTGCTGTTGGAGGTGAAGGGCATTCTGAACGGCTCGTCGAACTATATTCTCTCGCGCGTTTTCGACCACAAAGACTCCTACGCCAACGCACTGGCGCAGGCGCAGGCGCTGGGTTTCGCCGAGAGCGACCCCTCGTTCGACATCGAGGGCTACGATTCGCTGTTCAAACTGGTCATCATCACGGTGCACGCCCTGGGGACCTACGTCGCCCCGGACCGCATCTTCACCTACGGCATCTCGACGATCCACGATTCGGACATCCGGTACGCCCGCGAAAAGAACGTGAAGATCAAACTTGTGGCCCAGGTGGTGAAGGTGAGCGACCGGCACTTCACGATGTTCGTCATGCCGGAGTTCGTGACACCCTCCAAGTACATTTACAGCGTGGACGACGAATACAACGGCGTGGTGATCCGCGGCGAGTGCTACGACCGCCAGTTCATGTTCGGCAAGGGGGCGGGAAGCCTGCCCACGGCCTCGTCGATCCTGAGCGACATCATGGCGCGGCTGAACAACTACCGCTACGAATACAAGAAGATGAACTACATCGAGAAACCCGACTACACGACGGACATCACGCTGAAAATCTACGCCCGCTACAAGGAGACGGAGGTGCAGAAGATCCTGAATTTCTCGAAGATCCACGAGCAGTTCACGAGCGAGGAGAGCAACTACGTGATCGGCGACATTCTGCTGAGCGAGCTGATCGAAAAACGGTCGCAGCTCTCGGGCAAGGATGTCTTCCTGGCCAACATTCCGATCTTCTTCCTGAACCGCGACTGAAAACAAGCAGGTCCCGCTCCGAGAGCGGGACCTGCCGTTTTCAATCCTTCACGCAGCGGAGCGGAAAATAATATCCGATCGGCATATCCTTAACGGCAGGCGCCGAATCGCCCGAGTAGAAAAGACAGCAAACCCGGCCTTCGTCGAAAAGACTGCAACTAAGCAGATAGCCTTTGGTCTTATCGCCATAGTCCGTCCCCTTATGAAACCCGGCGTAACTGAGGAAACCGTCCGGAAGTTCGGCGCTCTTACCCATCGATTCGAGTTCCGCAGCGGTGGGAATATGCCATCCGGCGGGACAGATGCCCTGCACGGGCGCATCCCCGGCGGTCACGGCGCTGCCCGTCGCCGTCGCATAGTTGTAGAGCATCCCTGCGGACAATCCGTCCTCGGAGGGCCACATATCCCTTCCTTCCGACGCACCCGCAGGCTTATAGCGCAGGTTCTCGGCCATCCACACCTGTCCGCCGATCGTCGCCGTAGGGTAGGTGTCGCCCCCGTAGGTCAATTCTTCGGTATCACCGCCGGTATCGTCACCGCCATCGTCACCGCCATCGTCACCGCCATCGTCACCGCCATCGTCATCGTCGAGCGAACCGCCCTCGCCCCAGTCGTTGATGTCGCCGCTCAGCGAAACCGACATGTCGATCTTGGTCAACGTGACCGACATATCGTACTGTTTGCCGCTGACGAGCTGCGCCGACGCGACGGTCTTGCTGTGGCTCTTGCCGTCGGATGTTCCGACCGTGACGGTCAGCGCCGCCTGCTGAGGAACCAAGATCACGCGATAGGAAGTGCCGGACTCCTCCTTGAAAGCCCTGATCTCCGCGACAGCGGCGTCCGCCTTCGCCGCAGCCGTCGGAACAGTCAAATCCACGGTCGCCGTCGGCACGAGCCCGCCCACGGAAACGGAAGTGACCGTCGCGCCGGAGTTATTCGTCAGAAAAATGGTAAGCTGCGACATCAGGTGGTAGAAAACCATGCCCACCGGAGCGCTTCCGGGTTTCACGTCGCGCTTCACGGCTCCCAGCAGGTCCGACGAAGCGCAACCGCCGGTCTGGTCCGCCGCCACGGTAAATTCCGCAGGCACGCCCGCCGAAGAGTAGGGATGATAGGCCGTGAGCGTAGAGGTTTCGTTCAGGTCGTCGTACCACAGCAGTCCCGACCCCGAGAAGGCCGAACCCTCGTAGGTCATGGGATGATTCTCGGCGTAGGGCTGCTCCCCTTTGAGGATGGTCAGCCCGATCTGATCCCCGTTATCGAAATGGAGGCCCGAAACACGGGTTTTGATCGTCGGCACGATTTTCACGGAAGGATGTGCGTCCTGTTTTTCGGTGCAGCCGGATATGACGGCACTTGCAGCCAAAACGGCTGCGAGTAAAATTTTGTTCATAATAATATAAAGAATTGCATTCTGTTGCGACCTTTCAGAACAAAATTAACGATAAAAAATGAGAAGCGGAAATATCGGGTCGATAATGATTCTTCGCCAGCTAAATTTGGAGCCTGAAAATCAAGGATGATGCAGTGCAATTCATATCCGATTTCCCGCCGATTCCGGCAGTAAGATTCAGCAGCACATTTAAGATATAAAAAAAGAGTACAAATCTTGCAAATGCTTGATTTATACCCTTTCCTGCGGTGCGTAGGGGATTTTAATCCCCCGATGAAATGCGCCGTTTATCAGTAGGTTACGCTTGCTTTTGCAGTTTCGGATCACAACGTGGTTACGCCGTTTCGACGCTCGAAAATCGACGTCCGCGAATGCCCGTCCTTCAAAGAACTTTCACGGTTCAAATGTAACCTGTTTTTGGAGAATGTGCAAGTTCATAGAAATCAATTTCAGATATTTTATTAAAATAAGTGAGATTGAAATAACGTTGAGTTACGAGATTGTTCACTCTGCTATTTACCACAGGGCATTAGAGTTTAAATTATTCTATCGTTTGGAGAATATAAATATTATTCGTAATTTTGCGAACAATAAATAAGGAAGTGTATGGCGGGAAAATCATATACCGAAGGACAAGAGCAACTTGCACGATTTGCGAAAGCGATGGGGCATCCTGCGCGGATCGCGATTCTGCACTTCTTGGCGAAACAGAAGTGTTGCTTTTTCGGCGACATTCACGAGGTTTTGCCTATCTCGAAAGCCACGGTATCGCAGCATCTGAAAGAATTGAAAGAGGCGGGATTGATTCAGGGAACAATCGAGCCGCCGAAAGTACGCTACTGTATCAATCGTGAAAATTGGGAAATGGCTCGCCTGCTTTTCGCCGATTTCTATCGTGATTGCGCTCCGAAGAAAGAGACGTGCAATACCCCGTTCCGAAGCGAGGATTTATGAGTTCATTTTCATGCAGGTTTTCGATAAGCCGAGCGTTTGCACTCCATCTTTCGTGTTGCGGTATAATACGAAATATTTTTTGTCGTAAATGTTCGTAATTCGACGAAATATAAACAACTAAAAACAAAACGTATGATGAAAGGATTTTTATTAGGGACAGCATGTTTGCTGTTGTTCGCTTGCGGAGGTCGCACGGCGAAGAATCGGGAAACCGGAATGGAACTAAATGACAAGGATCGTGTGGAGGTGCTCTATTTCCACGGTAAACAACGCTGCGCCACTTGCATGGCGATCGAGAATAATGCAGCAGAGACGGTCGAAACCCTCTTTGCCGATGAGGTGGAAACGGGAACGGTCATCTTTCGTTCGGTGGATATTTCCGCACCGGAGAATGAACGGTTGGCCGATGATTATGAGGTGGCGTGGTCGTCGCTTTTCGTCAATCGTTGGCGTGACGGCAAGGAGACGCGCGAGAATCTGACCGAATTTGCTTTCGCCAATGCCCGCACGGCACCCGACGCATTCCGCAACGGTCTGGCAAAAAAGATTACAAACGCATTGAATGATTAATGCTTATGGAGTGGCTGCAATCGTTATTGGACAGCAGTTCGACGCCTGTTTTGACTGCTTTTCTGCTTGGTCTGTTGACCTCCATATCGCCGTGTCCGTTGGCGACGAATATCGCTGCGATCGGCTTTATCGGCAAGCATATCGAGAGCCGACGACGAATATTCGTCAACGGTCTGCTCTACACGTTGGGGCGGGTGGTAGCCTATACCGTATTGGGTGTAGTGTTGCTCGTCGTGCTGAAAGGCGGTTCGGGTTTGTTCGGGATTCAGAAATTCGTCGGTAAATACGGTGAAATGCTACTCGGCCCGGCTCTGCTGCTCGTCGGAGGGTTCATGCTCGTCGGCGACCGGCTCAATCTGCCGAAACTCGGCTTCAAGGGCAGCGGCGAAGGATTGGCGCGACGCGGCGGTCGCGGTGCATTCCTGCTCGGAATGCTCTTCGCGATGGCGTTCTGCCCTACGAGCGGCGTATTTTATTTCGGCATGCTGATTCCCATGTCGGCAACTGCGACGGCCGGTTGGCTGTTGCCGATCGTATTCGCTATTGCTACCGCGTTACCCGTGCTGGTCGTAGCGTGGATATTGGCATTCAGCGTTGGACGAATCGGAGCATTTTACGGAAAAATGCAAACCGTGCAAAGGTGGCTCAACTGGATCGTCGGCGGACTGTTCGTCACAATCGGAATTTACTATTGCACCGTTTTTTATTTTTGAAAATGTTCGTAATACGACGAAATACAAACAACTAAATAATACGAATTATGGAAATCAAAGTTTTGGGAGCAGGCTGCTCCAAGTGCAAGGCGACGTATGCCGCTATCGAGAAAATCATTAAAGAGAATGAACTCGACGTCTCGCTCTCGAAAGTGGAAGATATTATGGAGTTGCTCAATTATAACATCATGACCACGCCGGCAGTCGTTGTGGACGGTGCGGTACGAATCAAGGGATATGTCCCCTCGGAGAGTGAAATCAGGCAATTGTTGGGAATTTAATTTATCGGCAATTATGGAACCTAAAAAAGAGTTGAAAATCCTCTTTCGGATCGTAGCTGTATTCGCTGTCGTCTTCTTCCTGCCGATAGGCAGCGAACGATTCATGACGGCGGTCGATGCGACGCTCGATCTTGCGAGGTGGTACGCACGCGAACACGTCGTGCTGTGTCTGCTGCCGGCCTTTTTCATCGCGGGCGTCATCGCCGTGTTCGTCAGTCAGGGCTCGGTCTTGAAATATTTCGGAGCCAACGCGAAGAAATGGTTGTCCTACTCCGTCGCCGCCGTCTCGGGCGGTATTCTCGCGGTTTGTTCTTGTACGATCCTGCCGCTTTTCACGAGCATCTACAAGCGCGGCGCGGGATTGGGCCCTGCCGTAGCGTTTCTCTATTCCGGCCCGGCTATCAGCATTCTGTCGATCATCCTCACGACACGGATTCTCGGTGTCGAATTAGGCGTGGCGCGCATGATCGGAGCCGTCTGCTTCTCAGTGGTTATCGGTCTTGCGATGGCGTTCATTTTCAGAAAAGAGGAGCAGGTGAAAAAGGAGCAGCAAATGAACATCGTGCCGCCGCCCGAAAAACGCCCGATGCGGCAGACGGCGCTGCATTTCTTTACGTTGGTCGCCATCCTCGTCTTTGCAAATTGGGGTGCACCCGCCGCGACGGACACCGGTCTTTGGCAGTTCGTCTTTACCTATAAATGGTACTTCACAGCCGGATTCGGGCTGCTGCTCTGTTGGTCGCTCGTTCGGGTGCTGAAACTGAAACTTGCGTGGGTCGCCGCAGCCGCAGCCGCGACGCTGCTCTCCGCATGGCTGGCAATGGCATTCATCGCCGATGCTAAACTCGTACCGCTCGTGCCGATGATCGTCGGAATCGCAGCCCTATCCGTCATGCTGCTTTGCGACAAGCACGATGCCGAGAATCGGGAATGGGCCTTGTCGTCGTGGGGTTTCGCCAAGCAGATCATGCCCCTGCTGGCCATCGGTGTCGTAACGGCGGGATTTCTGCTCGGCTCGACGCATGACGGTGAGACGATCGCGGGTGTCATTCCGAACCGTTGGATCGAATGGGCGGTCGGCGGGAACTCGCTTCTCTCGAACTTCTTCGCCTCGTTCACGGGGGCCTTCATGTACTTCGCTACGCTGACCGAAGTGCCGATCATTCAGGGGTTGCTGGCTTCCGGTATGGGCAAAGGCCCGGCGTTGGCCCTGCTTTTGGCCGGCCCTTCGCTGTCGCTGCCCAACATGCTGGTCATCCGCGGCGTGATGGGAACGAAAAAGACCGTCGTCTACGTCGTGCTGGTCATTGTGTTGGCAACACTGGCCGGGTATGTTTACGGAAACCTATTTTAATCCGCTCTTATGAAACGGTTCTTTTCGATCATCCTGTTTCTGACATACGGCATGACGTCGGTTTCCGCTCAAAAATTCGCAGTCGGCGGTTCTCTTCAGGCATGGCACGACACGAAGAAAAACAGCACGATCCTATCCGTTGTTCCCGACATCGGGTATACGCTGTCGGAGCATTGGTATGTAGGCGCAGGTGTCGGATATGCCTATTCGGATTATAATGGGCAGGGTGTCCACTCCGCAATGTTCGTCCCCTATGCGCGCTATTTCTATCTCTCGGCGGGAAGAGTCCGATTATTCGTCGATTGCACGGCAGGCTTCGCGATGGACAAACCGCATCACGAGAGCGCCTCTTATGCTTGGCAGGCGGGATTCAGACCCGGCGTCATTCTTTCGCTGACCGAGCGTTTCAGCTTGGCTGCCAGTTTCGGATTTATGGGCTATCGCGATACCGGCAACGAAAAGAGCGCGCTGGGTAGCGATGGCTGGGGGCTGGATTTGAACGGAAATACGTTGCAGCTGGGATTCTTTTACAGTTTTTAATATTCAAATACAATGAGCAAATCAAAAACAATTTGGGCGACGGTCGCAGGCATTTTCTCTTCGATTCTCGCATTTTTAGGCGTCGTGTCCTGCTGCGGGATGCCGATTCTCGCAGGCATACTGGCGACGTTGGGCATCGGCGCTTCGCAACTGCGATTCTTCGCCGAATATCGCGGCTGGTTCATCGGCTTCGCCATTCTTTCGCTTTTGGTCGGGTTTCGGCAGGTCTATTTCAAAAAGCCAGGCGGTTGCGGCTGCGGTTGTGCGACGGATGCCGAAAAGAAACCGGCGAAGTCGCAGGCCGTTCAGAAAATCTTTCTGTGGATCGGTGCTGCACTGATCGTTGCGATTCTGTTTGCAGGCAACCGACCAGAAACAAAGAACGACGGGAACTGCTGCCCCGTGCAAAACAGTTGTTGTACCCGATAAAACTGTATGAATCATGAATACATTCGTTCAAACATTGGAGTATTTCGTGTTTATCACGTTCGAGCTCGTCGCGTTGTTCATGCTTATCAGTGCTGCGGTCGAGATTATTCTGATATACATTCCCGAGGAGAAAATCCGCGCCAAACTTTCGGGGCGAGGCATCGTAGGCAACATCATGGCGGCGGGATTCGGAGCGCTTACGCCGTTCTGTGCCTGTTCGACGATTCCGATGACCGTCGGATTTCTCCATGCAGGCGTGCCATTCGGTTCAACGATGTCGTTTCTGATCGCCTCGCCGCTGCTGAATCCGATCATCATCGGTATGCTCGGTGCAATGGTCGGCATCGAGGCGATGGTCGCCTATTTCGTGATCGCTTTCATCGCTTCGGTCGCTTTCGGCTATCTCCTCGAAAAGACGGGCATGCAGCGTTATGTCAAGAACGTAAGGCTCAAAAATGCACATGAAACGGGCGAAAACCGTCGGGCGTGGCCGTTCGGCCGCAAACTCCGAGAGGCGTTTCGCGGTGCTTGGGGCAGTCTGCGGCCCATCATGGGTTACTTGCTCATCGGCGTGGCGCTGGGTGCGGGAATCTACGGCTATATGCCGCAGGATTTCGTGCTCGGCATCGCCGGGCCGGACAATCCGTTCGCTGTGCCTGTTGCCGCCGTGTTGGGTATTCCGCTTTACATCCGCGCCGAAACGGCCATACCGATCGGCGTGGCGTTGATGGGCAAGGGAATGAGTGTCGGAGCTGTCATTGCGCTCGTCATCGGCGGCGCAGGCATGGCGATTCCCGAAATGTCGCTGCTGGCAAGTATTTTCCGCAAGAAATTGGTCGCGATCATCGTGCTGGTCATTTTCCTGACAGCCGTTGTCGCCGGCTATTTGTTCAATATTTTATTATAAATCTTCGTATTATGGAAGACAAAAAAGAGAAGAAAGGTTTTTGGGCGTCGCTGTTCTCGCCGAAGCCATGCTCCTGCTCGTGCGGGATGCAAATTGTCGAAGAGTTCGATAAAGCTACCGAAATAGCCGCAGAAGAAGAGAATTCGGACTCTTCGCCCGAAAAGGAAGAGTAAGATGTAATGTGTTAAGGGCATCTACTATCGATGCCCTTTTTTCCGTATTAAAAAAGATTCTGCGATCGGCTTTCCCATTTATGATGTATCTTTGCATTCGTATGAAGTGGCAACGCTGCATATAACTATCCTGCTCCGGGCGTGTCGGGGAGTCTCTCTTCGGCATCGATTCATTATGCCCCTATCTCCCGGAATTTTCAATCGATTATTCAAACAACAAGATCGCAATCCTTGCAAGGGGTTGCATTACTATATCGATAATACAAATGATGACAAAAATATATCTCCGTACCGGGGACCTGCAAACGGTTTATCTGAATTCTGTAGTCCGCGATCCGTCGATCGAGGTCGGCGACTATACGATTTACAACGATTTCGTGAACGATCCGTGCGATTTCGAGCGGAATAACGTGTTGTATCACTATCCGATCCATCGCGAACGGCTCGTTCTCGGCAAGTTCTGTTCGATCGCCTGCGGCGCGAAATTCCTGTTCAACTGCGCCAATCACTCGCTGCGGTCGCTTTCCACCTATACCTTCCCGCTCTTTTACGAGGAGTGGGGACTGGATCGAGCCGATGTCGCGTCGGCTTGGGACAACAAGGGCGACATCGTCATCGGAAATGATGTCTGGATCGGATTCGAGGCGGTCATCTTGTCCGGCGTTCATATCGGCGACGGCGCGATCATCGGAGCACGGGCTGTCGTGACGAAAGATGTTCCGGCTTATACGATCGTCGGCGGAGTGCCTGCACGCGAGATCCGTAAGCGGTTCGATGCGGATACGATCGACCGTTTGCTGCAATTGCGATGGTGGGATTGGCCGATCGATAAAATACGGGAAAATATTCCGCATATCACGAATGGAGAACCGGATGCATGTTGTTCATCGGATATTCGCAGATATTTATGAATCCGTTAATCGACACGCCTTTCATAAACTTATTATTTACGCTTCGTCCTTGTCGTCGAGAAGAATTGGAGTCGGCCTACGACGATTTTGTCCGTACGGTCATCGAAGTCTGCGACAATACGACCGATTATAAACTGCTTTTTCGGATTTTGACGCATACGCAAGTACGGTTGGAGATGTTGTATCCGTCGCGTACACGGGTTAAATCGAACGTTGGCGAGGTATCTGCCTCCCGTTATATCGTAGCAGCCAAACGCATCGTCGAATCGGAGTTGTGCTTGTTGAACGAACGGGTCGTGCATCCGTCGTTGTTCCAGCCGCCCCGTAAAAACGATATTCCGGATTTGTTTTGGAGTTCGGAGTTTACGAAGCGGGATTTGGTAGAGCTGCTCTCCGCATTGGAGTATCTCGGTCCGATTTTGAATGCCGTGGGTAAATACGCTCCGTTTTCGGTGTTGGTGGCATTCGCCGAAAAGACGCTCAATGTTTCCTTGCCGAATGCCTATAAAATCCGCGAGGAGGTTTTGAATCGCAAGACGAAGAGTACGGATTTTTTGGAACGGCTGATCGATGCTCTGATCGAAAAAAGCGCGAAATAGACATATTGAATAGCAGACGAATAGAAATATTCTTGCGGGTAGTAATGCGGGTACTGCCCGCATTTTATTTTTCGACTATTCGGAACTTTGTCCACGGAAATCTAAACGGAAAGATTATGAAATTAGACGCTATCATCGAAGATATGCAGGGATGCATCTTCTCGCTGCAACAGCGGGTCGAAGAGTTGAAGACGATGGACGACAAGTCGGCCGAAACGATTCTGATGACCCGTCAGGAGGCCGCCGATCTGATCGGCAAGTCGCTGCGGCAACTGGATCGGGATTGCCGCCGATACGGCATCCGAAAGGTCCATGCCAACGGAGGGATCCGAATCCCCAAAATCGACCTGCTCGTGCATATGGGGCTGGTCGCACGACCGGCGGAGCCGCGCCAAAGCGAGTTGCAACGGGTATTGGGCAGATTCGGACGACGATGAACTACCTCACGGAGATAAAACTCTTCAACGAGTGGCTCGAAACCGAACAGCTGCCGTCCAATGCCATCGTGTTGTGGTACGCCTTGATGTTCACGGCGAACCGCTGCGGCTGGCGCGACGAATTCGCGGTATCGTTCTCCGTATTGCAGAGCCGCACGAAGCTCGACCGATCGACCGTCTGGCGGATGCGTAAGGTTTTGGCGGATAGAGGCATTATCTCCGTGGAGGAACGAGGCGGCAATCGGAGCGCGCTTTATCGGCTGCATTCGTTCGAGCGGCTGTTTGCGTCGCAACGTACTACGCTGACTGCAACGCAATCCGACTCGAATCCGTCCGAAGCGTTGCAAGGTGCGACGCTGTCTGCAACCGTACATAGACTGAACAGAGATTCTTCTGAAAAAGAAAAAACAAGTAAAAAAGAAAAAGGGCGTTCGGCGGGCGAAGAGAGAAAAAGTTGCGCGAAAAAGAGAGAAATTCCGCGTCTGAACCAGGCGCAGTTCCTCTCGACGCTCGATCCGGCGTGGCGGGAGCCGATGACCGTATGGTTGGAATATAAGCGTTCCCGTCGCGAGAGTTATCGCAGCGAGTCGGGGGCGAGAAAATGTCTGTCGCTGCTACGCAACCTTTCGGGCGAGGATCCGACGGTTGCCGCCGCCATCATCGACCGCAGCATCGCCAACAACTGGGCGGGACTGTTCCCGTTGCAACCGGCACAGCCTGCGCGAGGACAGCATCCCGGGCAGATCATCCATCCCGCGACCGACGAACGTACCCGACGGTTGTTAGAAAAGCTCGACCGCAGATGAAATGTGGGACAATGACCTCTTTGCGCAAATACCGACGAAACTATTTTCACACGACAAAACGACACACCGTATGAACCGCATCGCATCGCTTATCGACCGCATGGTCGCAGACAAACGCCTCGTCGTCCGTTCGCCGCACGACCTCTCGTGGGGCGACAAGGACTATTGCGAGGGCCTGTTCTGCGAAATCTTCCGGAGGGTCGATACTTCGATCGTGCGCTACCGCCACCTGCCCGAGTATGCCGGGATCATCGACTGGATGACCTCGACCGAAGGGCGCGGACTGCTGCTCTACGGCGATTGCGGACGCGGCAAGAGCATCATCCTTACGGGCGTCGTTCCCGTGCTGCTGGCGATGAAGGAGCGGATGGCGGTCGCCATTCACGCCGACGAACTCTCCAAGCCTTACGACCTCGCCCTGCGGACAGCCGGATACGATGTGCATACGACGAACCTCGACTACCTGACCCGCACGGCTTATCCCATTATCGACGAGTTGGGTGTCGAGCCGCTCGTGAACGACTACGGCGAGAAGTACGAGGGCTTCAACCGTGTCATCAACGCTGCCGAACGCTATCTGCGGCCGTTGTTCATCTCGACGAACCTTACGCGCGAACAACTGCTTCGCCGTTACGGAGAGCGGACTTTCGACCGATTGACGCGCTTGTGCCTTCCGGTGAAGTTCGAAGGCGAGAGCTTGCGCTGACAATCGAAAAACAGAACACGATATGAAACTGCAACGAATCATTCATCATTTGGAAGACGGCCGCCGCAAGTATGTGACCCATAACGGCGAGATGGAGAAATGGACGGAGGTCGAAATCGAAAACCTCCGCCGCAATACGGAACAGTACGGTCCGGCAGCCTATACCGCCGACTTCGCCAAGTACGGCATCTCCGCTCGCGAACTTCGCGAACGCTATCCCGATGCGAAGATCATCCGTATCGTCGGCTTCGAGACCGAAGATCACGACCTGCCGTTGAACCCCGAAATCATCTTCTGACGATGCCGCACCTCAAACGTACCGTCCGCCGTCCGTGGCTGCCGGAGCATAAGCCGCAGTCGGGACGCCGCCACGCCAATACGGAGTTTTACCGTTCCGCCGCATGGCGGAAACTGCGCCTCGTCAAGTTGGAGCAGCAGCCTCTGTGCGAAGAGTGTCTGAAACGCGATCGGCATACTCCGGCGCAGATGGTCGACCACATCGTCCCGATCAATCGGGGCGGGGCGCCGCTCGACTTGCAGAACCTGCAATCCCTCTGCAACTCTTGCCACAACCGCAAGAGCGCTCGAGAGCGAAGATAATACGATGTCGAACCTCTAAAACGAATGCCTATGATTTAATCGGAACCGGATGGAGCGGATGTGTGGTTTGCAATCAGTCCAAGGGCAATGTCGGTACCCGTTCCATCCCTTTTTCGAGTAGGCACGAACCGAAATGAGAACGACCCTTAACCTGAATGAAATCATCTCCGAATGGATTTCGGAGTGCGACATACTCCCTGCCACCAAACGGGATTACCGGCGCAAGATCGCGCTGTGGTTCCGGTGGCTGTCGACGCACGATGTCGATACCCGTTCGCCGGAGCGTCGGCACGTCTTGGAGTATAAACAGCAGCTGCAAGCCGACGGCAAGAGCGTCTATACCGTGAACAGTCTCGTTACGATCCTCAAGCTGTTTTACGGCTTCTGCGAGCGACAGGGCTACTACGACAATATCGCTGCCGGGATCCGCAGCAGCAAACGTCATACGGAGTACAGCAAACTGCCGCTGACGGCGGAGCAGGCGTTCCGGCTGTTGGACAGCATCGACACCTCGACTGCCATCGGACACCGAGACCGACTGATGATTTCGCTGATGCTCTTCAACGGGCTTCGCACCTGCGAGGTGGAACGTATCGACATCGGCGACTTCGCCGAGCGCGAGGGGCAACCGATCCTCCGTATCCAGCGCAAGGGACGTACGGACAAGAACGAGATCGTCGTGCTGCATCCCGACACGGTCGCGTGGCTGGAGGAGTATATCGCCGATAGGAACTTCGACAGCAATACTCCGCTCTTCGTATCCCACAAGGCGCAATGCGACAACCGGCTCGTGCGGCAGACGATCGGGCGGATCATCAAACAACGCCTCGCCCGCATCGGCATCTCGCATCCGAAGATTTCGGCGCATTCGCTGCGGCATACGTTCGGGGCGCTTATGGTAGAACAGGGCATAGACATCGAGACGATCAAGGATATGATGGGACACTCCGATACGAAGACCACGCGCATCTATATCGAGATGGCGCAGCAGCGACGGCTGCTCCATCACTCGCCGTCGATGACCATAGGCGATGCGATATTGAACAGCGGCGGTAAACCGCACCGATGATTGAAGTACAGAGAATTAATGAATTACGCTATATGTTTAACGGACAAAACATTGCGATTTTCCGTAACTCGCTGAAACCCGACAGTGGGTATCAAAGAGTTGCATGATCGAGGTACGCTCCCGACCGAAGACGGGGAGGGGTCGAAAATCCTTCGGACCCTGCGGAAAGCAATCGCGCCCCAAGTCTTCTGTACGCGCGTGCAAAATCGAGGGAAACGGAAACTACGTATTGCGAGAATAAAATGCTCTTTGAAATATCGAACGGAATCAATACTCGATTTTGAAATAGTCGAGTACTGCCTTGTAGTTGTCTTGCGCCGTCAGACAGGTGTCTGTCAGATACTCCCGAACTTCCGGCCAGCGTTGCAGACCGCGATAGTAGAACATCTTCAGGTCGTCCGTGATGATGAACGGCACGACGCCGTTGGCCAGACACTCCTTGAACATCACGAGCCGTCCGACACGTCCGTTGCCGTCCTGAAACGGGTGGATCGTCTCGAAGCGCTGGTGCAGATCGAGGATATCCGCCAATGATTTCTGCCGCTTGGCATTGTATTCGGCAAGCAACGCTTTCATCTCCCGACCTACGTTCTCTGGTGCGGTCGCTTCATGGCCGCCTACTTCGTTGGGCAGGCGTTTGTAGGCACCCACGGCGAACCACTCCTTGCGGCTGTCGGATGTTCCCGACTTGAGTAGGGCGTGCAGCTCCTTGATCAGCGACTCGGTCAACTGCTTCTCGGCACGGTCGATAACGAGGTCGATACAGCGGAAGTGGTTCGTCGTATCGATAATGTCGTCTACACGGACGCTTTCGCCCTCGATACCGATGGTGTTCGTCTCGAAGATATAGCGCGTCTGGTCATGCGTCAGTCGGCTGCCTTCGATGTGGTTGGAGTTATAGGTCAGATCGATCTGCGTCTTGTGGTAAATGCCGCCTTTGAGCTGCATGGCCTTTTGCTCGCGCAGGGCAGCGAGTAACTGCGACAGCTTCGAGCGACGGCGCTTGCGTGCGGGCAAAGCGGCATCGGCGGGAATGTTCCATGTTTTTCCCGTGAGGAACGCGCCCTCGATTTTACCTTCGGCGCAATAGTTACGCGCCGTGCGTTCCGAAATGCTGTATTTCTCGGCGAATGCGACTACTGAAATATACTCCATAAACTCTGTCTATCGGCAAGTATGATTCCGATTTCGATGCCAAAGATAGCAATATTTGCCGGTATCGGCAAATTATAAATAGAATTTCTATCGGATAATGAAATGTTAAAATGACGAAAGGTCGCAAGAAAATACCTGACGAATTGAAATCCTTACGGGGTACGAACCAGCCGTGCCGGATGACCGGTGACGCCGTTCCTGCCGGAACCGCCGTGGCGGCATTGCCGTGCTCCGGATTGAAAGGTACGGCGAAGAAGGTGTTCGAGGTCGTGGCGACGGAGTTGATCCACAAATGCCTGCTCGACACCGTTGGCGTAGACTTGGTTGTCGCCTATGCTCGCGAGATGGGGCTGTACCACGATATGATGCGCGAAACCGAAAAGGAGGGATACACCATCGAAGTAATGACGAAACACGGTACGGCAACGGTCGTCAACCCCAAGCGCAAGGTCGCGGAAGCGGCGCTCGCCAACGCCAAAGCGCTGGCTGCCGAGTTCGGGTTGACGCCTGCCAGTCGCAGCCGCGTGGCGGCCTTGCTTTCGGATAATACCCCGAAAGACGACTTCACCGAATTCGAGGAGATAAAGTAGACTATCGCAATATGGCTGCTGTCAAGAAATATCCCGCTGAACTTTATGCCGAGCAGGTCCGCTCTGGCGAGATTCTCGTCTGCGAGTATGTCCGCCTCGCCGTCGAGCGTTACTACGCCGATCTCGACCGTGCGCTCGACAAAGGCTGGTATTTCGATAAAAAAGCCGCGATGCGCGCTATCCGCTTCATCGAGAAGCTCAAACATACCAAGGGCGAGTGGGCGGGACAGCGGTTCCGACTGGAGCCGTGGCAGCAGTTCGTGCTGTGGAATATCTTCGGGTGGAAGAATGCCGACGGCACGCGCCGCTTCCGATACGCTTATATCGAGATCGCACGCAAGAACGGCAAAACGGCACTGTCCGCCGGCATCGGGTTGTATATGCTCTTCGCCGACGGAGAGAGCCGCCCGGAGGTTTACTCGGCCGCGACGGTCAAGGATCAGGCGAAAATATGCTTCTCGGATGCTGTGGAGATCGTCAAGGCTACCGATCTGAAAAACTACCTCACGCCATACCGCAATTCGATCGTCTATGAACTCAAAGGCGGTACGATGAAGCCTCTCTCGTCCGATTACGGCACGCACGACGGTCTGAATCCGAGTTGCGGCATCATCGACGAGTTCCACGCCCACAAGGACAGCGGGATGTTCGACGTCATCAAGTCGGCTTTCGGTGCACGGCGGCAATCGCTGATGTTCATCATCACGACGGCGGGCTTCGACAAGTCGGGAGTCTGCTATGCCTATCGGGAGAACGTCATCAAAGTGCTGCGCGGCGTGAACGAGGACGATTCGTTGTTCGGCATCATCTACACGCTCGACGATAAATCGGAGTGGGACGACCCGAAGATGTGGATCAAGGCCAATCCCAACCTCGGCGTGAGTTTGAGCGCCGACTACCTCGCCGACCAAGTGAAAGACGCCAAGAACCGTCCCGAAGCCGTCCGCAACGTGATGACGAAGAACGTCGATCTGTGGGTCGATGCCGAACGAACGTGGATACTCGACGACGTTTGGCAAAAGTGCATCGGTACGACCGACCCTGCCGATTTGAAAGGCTGTGCTTGCAGGGGCGGTTTGGACCTCTCGAACGTCTCGGACATTACGGCTTACGTGCTGCTCTTCCACGAGAACGACCGTTTCCAATTGCTGCCGCACTTTTGGATTCCCGAAGAGAAGATGCTGGAAAAGGTCCGCAAAGAGAATATCAACTATGACAAGTGGGCGGCAGAGGGCTATATAACCATTACGCCGGGCAATGTCATCGATTACGACTTCGTCAAGGCGGATATCCTGCGTATCGTGGCCGATTACGACCTGCGGACATCGGCTTACGACCGTTGGAACTCTTCGCAGACGATCATCGACTTGCAGAACGAGGGGATGGAGTGCAATCCCTTCGGACAGGGTTACGGCTCGATGTCGGCGCCGACCAAGGAGTTCGAGAAACTGGTGCTGACCGGGAAGATCGAACACTTCGGCAATCCGGTCCTGCGGTGGATGCTCGCATCGACGCTCGTCAAGACCGATCCTGCGGGCAACATCAAACCCGACAAGGAGAAATCGACGCAAAAGATCGACGGCATCGTCGCCTCGATCATGGCACTCGGGGAGTGGATGACGGCACAGGCCAATGACGAGAGCAACCCATATGAAAACAGAGGATTATTGACCTTATAACACGATACGATTATGAGCAGCAGAAAAATGAACATTTGCGATGAGCGAGAGCAGAGGCAGCTCGCAGACTATGCCGAGCGTAGCAAATGTGCATCGAAGATGAACCGAAAACAATACAAGCGTTATCACTCGCCGGTCATCGCAGCCGAGCGCGAGAAAGTCGAAGCTGAACTGTCGGCGATGAATCCCCTCGAACCCGAAGTGCGGCATTTCCTCTCGTTCGAGGGCTTCGCGGAACTTTACCTCCGTATGCGCGACCTCTATCCGACGCAGTTGGAGGCTTACGAACGGTTGGAGGATTTCTACATCACCATCACCGGCAAGCGCAGATACTCCGAATTCAGTTCATTCAGGAGGGTGTTGAATAGGATGAGAAAAAGCTTCTAATTAATATCGAGTAATTTTAAATTTGCTATATTTGTAATGACAAATATAAAGACTCGAATAATTATGAGTAGGCTGAACATAATTGGAATTGTTAAAGGCATTAGAAGTAAAACGAATGTTTATACACCTATTATCGAGGCTGTAGTCAATGCGATTGATTCAATTTATGAATCAGGTCGCAAAGATGGAGAAATAACTATCCTCATCAAACGAGAAGCAGAATTCTCTTTTGGAGATGGTAACTTACCGGCTGTGCAAAGTATAGAAGTTATTGATAATGGGGTTGGATTTACTCAAAAAAACAGAGATTCATTTGACACTTTTTATAGTGATATGAAGATCGCTCGAGGAGGAAAGGGATTCGGGCGGTTTATGTTCTTAAAATACTTTGGGGATACATCGGTTAGTAGTATATACAAAACGGAAGAAGGAGAATTCAGATTACGTCAATTCCAATTTGGAAAACAATTTGATATTGTCGTTAATGAAACGGATGTTCATTCTGAGAAGTCAGATACAGAAACCCATATATATCTGAATAATATCATTGATAATAAATACATTGACAAAGGGCTGGAAACTATTGCTCGAAAGCTATTAGAACGACTTTTAATATTCTTTATTGACGATTCGACTCCTTGCCCAATTATTAGGGTGGTAGATGCTTCGGATATTGGTGCTCCTATCATTTTGAATCATTATATTAATCAAGATGATAGCGATATAAAATTATTGGACACCAAACCATATGAAATCAGTTCTCCACTATCATTGGAGTCAAGTCATTTTATTGCAAAAATATTCAAGGTATTTTATGCTCAAAATCAAAAGAGTAAAATTTGTTTAACAGGGCATAGTAGAGAAGTAACAGAAACTACTTTACAAAATTATATTCCCGAATTTGAAGATGATTTTTTTGAAGAAGAACAACGAGGGAAAGAAACCATCAGGAGAAATTATATTGTTAAAGTTTATGTAGTAGGTTCATATCTTAATGATAATGTTTCTATTGAACGGGAAACTTTTAATTTCGAGAAAGATAAGTATAGTGATTTATATCCATATTCTCAAACTGATATTGAGAAAGGTGCTGCTGATAAGGTCCGCGAACTTTTCAATAATGAGGTAAAAGTCCGGGAAGGAAAAAAAGTTTCTCGAATTACAGAATATATCACGTCTTCAGCTCCATGGCACAGATCATATATGGAAGACTTGCCGCTTGATAAAATTCCATATCATGCTACAGAGGAGCAAATAGAATTAGCTTTTCAGAAAGTTAAGTTTAAAAAAGAGCAAGAAGCTCGTATTGAATTAAAAAGTATATTGAATGAAGAGCAATCAGAAGAATCTTCTTTTGATACTGATTTACGTGGATTGATTTCAAAAGTAACAGAAGCCGGTAAAAATGATCTTGCTCATTATGTGTGTAATCGCCGTATTGTATTAAAGTTATTACAACAACTTTTGAAACGACGAGATGATGGGAAAGCGGAATTAGAGAAAGAATTGCATAATTTGATATTTCCTATGGGAGGAGACTCTAATACGACTGACTATACTGAACATAATTTATGGTTATTGGATGAACGTCTCGTTTTTTCTGAGTACATTGCATCTGACAAAAAAATATCTGCAAAAGCTGCTCCGACAGAACCGGATATTGTTATTTTTGACAAAAAACGATCATTTCGCAATGGAGATAATGAATTTAGCAATCCATTAACAGTTTTTGAATTTAAGAGACCCAAACGAACTGCTTACACGGCAGATGAAGATCCAATTATACAAGTAGGTAACTATGTTGATGAGATTCGTGCAGGAAAATATGAAACTCCTGAAGGTGTTGAGAAAGTAAAAGTGAATGATTGTACACCTGTTTATGGTTATATTGTTTGCGATCCTTGTGATAAAATAAAACAATTTGCTAAAAATCATCAATTGACACCCAGTCCTGATCAAGAAGGGTATTATGGCTTTCATGCGGGATTTAATATTTACTTTGAGATTTTAAGTTATAAACGGTTACAATCAAATGCGGATCTAAGAAATAAGATATTTTTTAGGAAATTAAATATCGATTAACGGACATTGTCTTATCCATATCTCGAACCACTTCGCTATGTTTGTCTCGAATAAAGGCAAGCGACAGTGAAGTGGTTTTCTTTTTTGCGGGGCATCAGCCAGCGGCAACTTACCTCAGCCGAGTTCGAGGCTGCGGTGAATAAAGTCATTACTGCCGACACGGTCGCCGATGCCACGCGCCAGCCGTATATTACCGAGGAGAGTGCATTGAACCTCACGGCGGTTTGGGCTTGCGTGCGAATACTCTCCGAAACGGTCGGAACGCTCCCTTTGCATCTCTATCGCCGTACTGTGCGTGGCCGGGAGCGACAGTACGACCACCTCTGCCACCGACTCGTGCAGGCTCCCAATTCCTATTCCACACGTTTCGACCTAATGCACCATCTGATGGTCTCGTGTGCTCTGTGGGGCAACGGCTATGTCCGCATCTTTCGGGACAAGCGCTACCGCCCTGTTCGGCTGAAATTCATCCATCCGGCCCGTATCGAGCCGCTCCTTACCGACAACGACGAACTCTTCTACCGATCGGACACGGGCGAACTGCTTCCGAACGAAGACGTCATCCACCTGCGCGGGCTCTCGACCAATGGCTACAAGGGCAAAAGTCCGATTGCCGTCCATCGCGACAACCTCGCACTCTCCGTCTCTGCGCAACTCTACGGCAAACGCTTCTTCGATCAGGGCGGCAATATGTCGGGCGTCTTCAAATATCCCTCGACGCTCAAGCCCGAAGCCTACCAGCGGCTCAAGAAAGACCTCATCGCCCAATCGGTCGGTTTGCACAACGCCCACGTCCCGCTGCTGTTGGAGGGCGGTATGACCTACGAACGTATCTCCATTCCTCCCGAAGATGCGCAGTTCATCGCTACGCGCAAGTTCCAAAAGACCGAGATCGCTACCATCTACGGCATCCCGCCGCATATGATCGCCGACTTGGAACGTGCCACGAACAACAACATCGAGCATCAGGGTATGGAGTTCGTGCAGTATTGCCTGATGCCGTATCTCGTCCGCATCGAGGAGGAGTTCAATCGCAAACTGCTACGCGAGGACGAGTTCGGGGAGTATTACTTCCTCTTCGGTTTGAACGGACTGCTGCGCGGCGATGCCAAGACCCGCTCGGAATACTACAAGAATATGAATATCGTCGGCGCGATGTCTGCCAACGAAATCCGCTCCCTCGAAGATATGAACTCCTACGATGGCGGCGACGAATACTTCGTACAAATGAACATGCAGCCTGTAACGACTGCCGTAAAACCTGAAACGAATGGAACCGAACAATGAAATAGAGATCCGGAGCCTTGCCGGCGATCTGCATATCGAAAGCCGCGAGGAGGGAACCGTCAGCCGGACGGTCGTCGGCTATGCCGCGAAGTTCGAGAGTTGGAGCGACCCAATTATGGGGTGGTTCCGGGAGAAGATCGCACGGGGCGCGTTCGACGGGTGCGATCTGTCGGACGTCATCATGTGCTTCAACCACAACACCGATTCGATCCTCGCCCGCACAACGAGCGGTACGCTTCGGTTGGAGGTGGACGACGTAGGTCTGCGCTTCGCGTTCGAGGCGCCCGCCACTTCACTCGGCAACGATATGCTGGAGTTAGTACGCCGAGGCGACGTCTCGAAATGTTCGTTCCGCTTCGGCGTCGAGCAGGACGAGTGGCAGTATGCCGATGAGCAAAACGGTCTCGCGATGGACGAGCGGACGATACTCCGGTTCTCGCGTGTGGTAGATGTGTCGCTCGTGGTATTTCCCGCCTATCCCGAAACCGAAGCCTCGGTGCGGTATCTCGAAGAGCGGAAAGCCGAGTGGTTATCATCAAATAAAACGGAAGCATCGAATCATTCTTATAAAATAAAATCTCGAAACCGTTTATGTGATTTTCTTAAAGTTGCAAATAGGCACTAACCGAAATTTTCATATCTTTGTAACAGCCGATGATTTCATCGGCTGTTACTTGTTATACAAATTGAGTAAATAAAGCATAATGAAACTACGAATTCCAAACTCGGAAGTTCAAGAACTTCTAACCGACAAGTCTTTTGAGTATCCTAAATACGCGACTCAAATTATGAACTTGGCGAATCAAAATGCACAAGGTACTCGTCCGAATATTGTAGGTCAAATGAGCGACCTGATTCAAGAATTTGGAGCGGGATCGATGATTGAATGGGATGCTTGGTATAAGAACGGTCACCCGGAAGCGATCGAGACTGCAACCGACCGAGTATATCGGATGATTGAATTACTTAAAGAGAGTATTCAGACCATCGATAAGGATATGGTCCGAAAATGGATCGAAGAGCTTGTCGTTGTCAAGACTTATTGCGGATTAAAATTCCAGGAGGCCATTCTCCGTAAAATTGCAGAAGAAAAGCAGTCGGATTACAGATTAGCGAGCCCCGAAGAAGAAGCACAAGGTATAGATGGATTCATTGGAAATTCCCCGGTTAGTATCAAGCCGATCACGTATCGGATTATGAATGAACTACCGGAGCACATCGATGTGCCGATTATTTACTACGACAAGAAGAAGTCGGAAATAGTGGTTGAATATAATTTTTGATATTATGCCATATACTGGAGGGCCATTGAATACATTAAATGGGAAAATGGGTATTTCTGCTCCGGAGAATAGTGTACCTGTTATGAAATTAATTCGCATACATCATCCTAAAAGTAAAGAGGAATTAGTCGAATTAATAAAATGGCATTCCGAAAACAAGTGTGAATGCGGTATTATTAGTAGAGGAACGGTTGAACAATTTGGGAAAAATTTATATGAAGCTCAAAAAGCATTTTGGGGAGAATATAAATTTTCATTAGCAATATGCATCCAATGGGAATATGATTTATTTGTTTTACAATCATTAAAAGGTTCTTTGGTTGAAGATGCTGCTATTAGGACTTTAGAGACCCAATTAGAGCCTGAATATGCTTTTTCAGAAGCAACCGGTTATATGGATGAAGAATTGCGAATTGATATTATTTGCAAATATAACAATAGCATTATTGCCGGCATTCAGGTCAAACCTTTAACATTTTTAATGATGAGACGAGAAATTATTACTTATAATGCTATGGCTAATCAAAAATGGGATAAACCTGTATATTATTTATATTATGACGAAAATGAAAATTTCGTAAATATTGAAGAAGTAAAGTCTCATTTAAAATCATCGATTCTTTAAAATGTTAATGCAATCTGCGTTCGGGAAGGAATAGAAATAATACGCTTTCTATTCCCTACTTTTATTTCGGCAGTGACCGGAATAGTGTCCGCATATTCAGCAGTAATCATGTGATTGTTCCCTCTTATTGCAGATAAATAGACGAACCGCATATCTGTTTCTTGTGAAGTCATGACCGGCATCTGGAGATGCTCGTTGAAATGTTTGATCTCTTTATTTTGCGTTCGTTGCGAAACGAATTCTTTATGTGCTGCTATTCGATTAGCAATAACTTCGTTCATTTGGTCAATCGATGATAAATGAATATTATCGGCTATAATATCTATAAACTTATCATCAATTTCATAACCAATACTATTGCGATTGCTCATGATAGATGCAATCGTAGTTGTACCGGTTCCTAAAAAAGGATCCATTACCGTATCTCCTTGCAACGAATACATATTGATTAGACGGTATGGAACTTCCAATGGATAGGCTGCACTCCTGTCTCGACTTTCTGCTGATATTTTTTGTTTGGTACCTTTTATATTGTCCCACAAATCGGAAAACCACACATTGCGTTCCTCCCAAAAGAACGAACTCTCACGGCGTTTCTGTTTGTCTATTGCAGATTTGAATTCGCGTTTACCTCCTTTGCGAAAAATCAAAATCCATTCGTGTTCCAATGTTACATATGCTCCTGCAGGAAGCATTCCGGACCCCATAAATTTATTTGGAGCATTCGTTTGCTTCCTCCAAATAATGTTTGGAAGATTTACATACCCGTGAGCGGTGAAATAGTTAATTATACGGGAATGATTGGAGTATAAAGCAAAATTGCCATTGAATGTTCGCGTCGCATCACCGACATTGATACAGACGATTCCACCCGGGACAAGGACACGTGTCACCTCATCCCATACTTTATCCAGCTCTTGATGCATTAATTCAAAAGCCGCATCCGGCTGGTTTTCATCAAGGGCATTTGCAATACAAGGATTTTGTTTGCTTAATATCTCATCCCACATTTGAATCATGGGATATGGCGGAGATGTAACGACTAACTCGACAGAGTTGTCGTTAATTTCTTTCATCTGTTGGGCAGCCCCAGTATATATGTTATGCGTTGTCTTCATAATTTCAAAGCAAAGATAATTCATTTCCTCGTATAATCCTCCATTATTCGACTTTATTCTAAAACTGCGACAAAGTTTCCCTTTCGAGGCTGTTCGGTGGATTAAGTTTGCTCCCAAACGAATCAATAACGAGATTTATGAGCAAACTGAAAACCCTTAAAGAGAGCCGCGCTGCCGTGTTCGCAAAGATCGACGAGTTGCGTACCGCGACCGACGGTCGCGAGATGACCTCCGAGGAGCAGGAGCGGTGGAATACGTTGCTTGCGGAGTACGAGCAGGCCGACCGCGCTGTCGAAGCCGAGGAGCGCTACGTCGATATCGAGCGCCGGCAGGCCGAGCAGCAGTATGCCCGACAGACTTCCGGCGAGCAGCCCGACGAACGTCGTGCCGAGGAGTACCGCACCGCTTTCCGCGACTACCTGCTGCGCGGTGCTGCGGATATTTCGCCCGAACACCGGACGATGTTCGAACAGCGTGCCGGCATCACGGGTTTGTCGGGCGGCGTGATCGTCCCTTCGTCGCTTGCCGACAGCATCGAGGTCGCGCTGAAAGCCTACGGCGGGATGTTCGAGGCGGGTTCCATTCTCACCACGAGCAAAGGCGGCGACCTGATTATGCCGACGGTAAACGATACCGATGCGAAGGCTACGGTCGTTGCCGAGTACCAGCAGTCGACCAAGTCCGCACCGTCGTTCGGCTCCGAAACGCTCAAAGCCTATACCTACCGCACGCCCATCGTCCCCGTGTCGTTGGAGCTGCTGCAGGACTCGGCATTCGACCTCGAATCGCTGCTTTCGGGTCTGTTGGCCGAGTCGTTCGGGCGGGGCATCAACTACGACCTCACGCGCGGCGACGGCAAAGGCAAACCCAAGGGCATCGTCGAGTGGGCGCACGCCTGTGCCGTCAGTCCTTCGGGCAACGGCATCTCGCTCGACGCATTGATCGAGCTCATTAAGGGCGTGGATTCTTCCTATGCCCGGCACGGGCGGTTCATGTTCAACCGCAATACGCTCTACTCGCTCGTCAAGATCAAGGATACGACGGGACGTTACATCTGGCAGGAGGGCGCGAAGGACGGCACGCCGCCGACCTTGTTCGGCAAGGCGTATATCCTGAACGACGACCTCGACGATGCCGGTGCGGGCAAGACTTCGGTGCTGTTCGGCGACTTCTCGAAGTTCAAGATCCGTATGGTCCGCTCGTTCCGCGTGATTCGCCTGAATGAACTGCTCGCCGAGTACCTTTCGATCGGACTGTTCGGCTTCGCCCGCACGGACGGCATCCTGCTGGACGCAGGTACGCACCCCGTCCACAAGTTGGTGCATAAATCGGCGTAAGGTATGACGGTAATCGAGATGCGGGAGCCGCCGATCGCGCTGGAACTCGCCAAGCAGCACCTGCGGGTAGGCAGCGCCGACCATGACGATACTTTGATCGCTGCGAAACTCGACATGGCCGTTGCCGTGGCGGAGGATATGACCGGACGGATCATTCGGGAGAAGAGGGTACGGTTCGACGTATCGATTCCCTCCGACGCTCCCATCGTCCGCCTGCCTATCCCTACGACGTGCATCGAGCGGCTCTCCGTCTCTCGAACCATCGTTCCCGAATCCGATTACACGCTCTTGAAGGACGACTACGACCCGATGCTGATTGCCGAGCCGCAGTACGGCGGACAGACCGCGACGGTTACGGCCGTCGTCGGCTACGATCGCGATAATATACCTCCGGCAATCAAGGCGGCTATTCTCTTGATCTTGGGTACGCTCTACGACAACGAATCGGACAATCTGGTCGGCCGCTCCGTCTCGGAGCTGTCGCTCACGGCCGAAAAACTCCTGCTTCCGTGGCGGGTAACCCCTTACGGCGATGTTTGACACGCGAATCGAAGTCCTCGAATACACCGAGGAGCGGGACGAGTACAACGACCTCACGAAATCGCTCCGACGCGTCGCCGTCTGCTACGCCCAGCGTACCGAGAACGGCGGTCGGGAAAATCTCTACGCCGGACGCATCGTCCACGAGAACGAAGTGGTCTACACGATCCGTTGGCAACCCGACCTGCGTCCCGATATGGTCGTTCGCGACGAGGGGTTCTTGCGGAAGATCATTTCGATCCACGAGGAGGGGCGCCGCTGGCGCCTGCACCTCAAATGCCGGAAGAGCGATGCTGATGATCGAGGTTGAAGGTTATGCCGCAGCCAAGCGTATTCTGGACGAACTGCCGAACACGATGCAGAAGCGGATGCTGCTCGCGGCTCTGCGCGCCTCAGCAAAACCGATGCTGGAATCGGCACGGAGCAAAGTCCCCGTTCGCACAGGCAAACTGAAGAAACAGCTGCGCACGGTGCGCTACAAGGACCGCAATGCTTCGAAGTCGGAGGTGGCCATCGCCGTGAAGCCGGTCTTCGAACGCACGAAGAAGAAAGGCGCCGTAAACGAATACTACGGCAAGTTCATCCACGAGGGGACTGCCGATCCGCGCACCTCGAAAAAGGGCAAGCTGTTAGTATTCGACGATGCACAGGGCAAAAAGGTCTTCGTCCGCAGCGTCAGGGGCATCCGGCCGACGCCTTATCTGGAGCAGGCTTACACGGAGAACTCCAAGCGCACGGTGGCGATCTTCGGCGACGAGTTGGCTGCGGCGGTCGAGAAGTTCGTGAATAAAAACTTCGCACCGGTATCGAAATGACGGATTTCAAGAAGCAGCTGATCGCGCTTTTGGAGCGTGAGATTCCCGAATTGGCGGATAGGATCCAAGCCGGTGCGGTCGATGCTCGGACGCCTGCGCCTTTCGCCGCGTTCTCCGTTCCGGAGGAGACGCCCGTAAGGACGCTGCACGGCATCGCCGGCTATCGGACGATGTTCGAGGTCGCGGTCTACGACAGCAGGTTCTCCGGCGCGGAACGCCTAAAGCATCGCGTGATCGCCGCCTTGGAGGGTGCGGAGTTCGACGGCAAACGCAGCCGCTTCGTCTCTTCGGCGACGGAATACTACGCGGACTACGATCTGCACGGCGCGACGATGTCATTCAGAATCATATAACGACAAAACGATAACTTATGCCTGAAACTTACGGAAACAAACAGGTCGTCCAAGGCGAGGACATCATCCTCTTGGTGGACGATAAGACGACGCTCCATGCCACGACGCACACGCTGAAGGTGGACTTGGAGATGAAGGAACTGCGCACGAAGGATACCGACGGCAAGGAGAAGTGGCCGGGCGATGTCTCGTGGTCGGTGGACGGCGACGGACTGGTGGTCGTCGACGATTCGATCGAGAACAGCCATACCGCCGAGGAGGTCCTCGACCTGGTACTTCAGAAGAAACTCGTCGAGGTGGTCGTCAAGTCGCCGCTCACGGGACTCGCGAAGATGTACACGGGCAAAGCCTACATCACGACCTTTTCGCTCTCGACGCCTGCGGGCGACAACGCCTCTTACAGTTATTCGCTTACCGGCAGCGGCAACCTGACGCCGGTAGACAAACCTGAATCCTGACCGCTATGAAAGAGATCATCATTCAAGGCACGCCGCACCCGATCCACTTCGGATTGCGCGCCATCGACGAGTTCGTCAGGCAGCGCGGTGCGGAATTCGGGCGGACGGTCGCTTCGACCGATGCTCTCGGATCGTTGGACAGCATCGTCGCGCTGACCGCTACGGGACTCAACGAGGGTGCACGGCGTGCCGGCCGCGACCGTCGCTACACCGAAGACGAGGTGTGGGACATCTTCGACGAGGAACCGTCGCTCATCCTCGCCGTCTCGGAACTCTTCGTCGAGAGCATCACGCCGCTGACGAATAAGTTGGGCGACCTCTCAAAAAACGGGAAACGCCTGACGACGGGGAGCCGCAAGCGGTAACCTACGAGCGATGGTTCGCCATCGCCGTCGGGCAGATGGGACTGACACCCGAAGCCTTCGAACGCCTGACGCCCGCAGAGTTCATCTACGCGTGGCTCGGCTGGGCGAAGCGCGAGGGCGACAGGCAGCGGCAGGCATGGGAACGCGAACGGTGGGCGGTATGGGTTGCGACCTGCATCCAACTCGACCGCAAAGACCGCCGCCCGATGACCGAGATGTTCCCGCTGCCGTGGGAGGGACCGACGGCTCCCGCAAAACAAGAACCGACCATGCAGGAACGCATGGAACGAATCGAAGAGATGAAACGATGTATCCGAAAATAACCCTGATTATCCTGACGATCGCCGCCAGCGGCTGCTCTCCGCTTCGAAGCACGCGATCCGAGCGGCACGAGACGCTCGCTATCGCCGACTCGACCCTTACGATGCTGTTCCGACAGGAGTTCGAGCGGCAGATCGGAACGCTCCGCCGAACTGTCGTGGAGTTTTATCCGCCGGCGGAATATCCGGAACCGAGCGACGATCGATTTCCGAATCCGACCGATACGCTCCGTGCCGTTCTTCCGCCTCCGAAGATTCCGGCGGCGGGTGCTTTCCGGCAGCCGGTCAAGCGCATCTCTTATACCGAGGTATCGATGCAGAACGACCGAACGATCCTTACCGACAGCATTTCGCATAGCCGCATCAACACGGCAGCTCGCAACGACGTGCAGGAGCAGACCGACGAGCAACCATCCTCCGGTGTCGCGTGGCTCAAATGGGCGGCGGCGCTCGTCGCACTGACGCTTCTGTTGCTCTTATTCTTAAAACTCCGATAACCGAACCATTATGGCCAGATTGAAAACTCCGATTTCATACTATGGCGGCAAGCAGATGCTTCTGAAGCATATCCTGCCGCTGATTCCCGAACATACGCTCTACACGGAAGCCTTCTGCGGCGGCTGCGCCGTGCTGTTCGCCAAGCCGCCCGCGCAGTGCGAGGTCATCAACGACACGAACACCGAATTGGTGAACTTCTACCGCGTGGCGCAGACCCAGTATGCGGCACTCAAGGCGATGATCAATGCGACGCTCCACAGTCGCGAGATACACGCGCACGCACGGCATATCAACGAGCATCCGTCGTTCTTCACGTCTGTCGAGCGGGCTTGGGCGGTGTGGGTCTGCACGAAGTTGGGCTTCGCCTCGATGATCGACGGGACGTTCGGCTACGACCGCAGCGGCACGACGACGCTGAAACTCCGCAATGCGAAAGAGGCCTTCACGGAGGAGTTGTGCAGCCGCCTCGGCCGCGTTACGGTCGAGTGCGAGGACGGCATCGATGTCATCCGCCGCTACGACTGTCCCGAAGCGTTCCACTTCGTCGATCCACCCTACGTCGGCAGCGATTGCGGGCATTACAACGGTACGTTCGACGAGGAGGATTTTTCGAGGCTGCTCGACACGCTCGCGACGGTCGAAGGAAAGTTCATGCTCACGATGTTCCCGCACGAGAAGATCGAACGCCTCGCAGCCCGGCACGGCTGGACGATCCATCGACTCGACCGCACCATCACCGCCTCGAAAGTCTCCCGCCGCCGGCAGGAGGAGTGGATTACGACGAACTACTGATACCGACGTGGACACATTCGCTTATGATAATCCCGCCTATATCGCTTCGTGTTCATTCGGCAAGGATTCGATCGCTACGATCCTCCTTGCCCTCGAACATGGCGAGCCGCTCGATGCCGCCGTCTTCTCGGAGGTGATGTTCGACCACCGACGCAATATCAGCGGCGAGATGCCCGAACACATCGAGTGGATCTACTCGACGGCGATTCCGCGTCTTGCTGCCTTGGGCGTACGGGTCGATGTCGTCCGTTCGGAGAAAGACTATCTTACGTTATTCCATACGGTCATAGGAAGCGGTACGCATAAGGGTATGCTGCGCGGCTGGCTCATCGGCGGCAAATGCTGCGCCAACCGCGACCTCAAAATCCGGCCTATACATCGCTATTACGCCCGTTACCGAGAGTGTGGCGTCGTACAGTACGTCGGCATCGCGGCCGACGAACCGAGACGCCTCGCGCGGATGCAGGACAAAGGGTACATCCACAAAACAAGCGTGCTCGCCAAGTACGGCTATACAGAGGCGGACGCCCGACACAAGTGCGAAGAATACGGTCTGCTGTCGCCTCTCTACCGAACTGCGCATCGGGGCGGTTGCTGGTTTTGCCCCAACTGCCGCATACCGGTCTTCGCCGAACTGCGCCGTCGCCATCCTGAATTGTGGCGCGAACTGCAACTGCTCTCGAAGGTCGAAAATAAGTCATCCGAAGGCTTCAAATACGGGTTGACTTTCGAGGAGGTCGAACAGCGGATGAATCTATTCGAATACGCTCCTGTGCTATTCTAAATAACTGAAAAATAAATACGATAGTAGCCGCCTGATAACTTGCGTGTTCCGAATTGTGATGTTATGTTTGTCATGCGATAAACAACTAAAATAGAGCAAATTATGAAAAAGACAGTCATCGTGAAAGGAGAGCGCCGCAAGGTAGAATTCGAGTATCGGGTAATCGATAAATTGGTTAGTTGCCAAAAAAGCAAACGATGGGATAAGCAGTGGGGATGGCTGCCGGTCGAAACCTATTACCACGAAGCCGTTGCCATTATCGACGGTGTAGAATATCCGAGCGTCCGGCGCTGGCATACCAATGGCGGCAGGTATTCGGAACAGTTCTTTTACAACGGACATTTCTATGATTCGTATAAGAAAATGATCGAGCGCATTCTCGAATCGGCAGACGAATAACTCTTGAACCTCGATGGAAGCAGATGGAAAAACAGGCTCCGTACGGAGCCTGTTTCGATCTTTCGCCGCAAGCGTAAATAACTGAAAATAAATATGATAATAGTTGCCGATAACTTGCGTGTTCCGAATAACGATGTTATGTTTGCAGTACGATAAACAACTGAATAATAAACAATTAAAACACCCGAACATGACAAGTGCACAAGCAAAACAGATCGCGTCGAACTATATGCGACAGCAGAGCGATTACGTATTTTCGAAGGTAACGGTTAAGAACCTCGCTCCGGCGGACGGACCCATCAAGGTGTGGCTCACCACCGAAGACGACTACGGGGACGAACTGATCGTCGAGGTCGAGATGGACCCGCAGTCGAATGAGATCCGCTGGAAGAAGATCTGCAACACGGGACGCCTATCCGAATATCTGAAGCCGGCTACTCGGATCGATAAACTTTCGGCGGGGCAGCGCTTCCGGCTGCAAGGCGACTGCGTGGTTTACGAGTTCGTGGACAATGTAAATGACCGCAGCAGTATTCCCTATATCATCCGACGGGCGGACCGGTCCGGTTGCGTATCGAGAGTCGGATGGCAGGAAGTCTTTCCTATCGAGTAACCGATAACCGCGCACCTTGCCGAAGGCAGGGTGCGCATAAAACGATACGACGATGAAATTCCGCCGAACGAAAACCGGAACTTACACGATGGCAGGTATTACCGCAACTCAATATCGCGCCCTTGCAGCTGTGCTTATGACCGCCGACGAGCGTTGCTTCGACGAGCAGGACGAGGACGGTAACTATTACAGCAATGACGATTTCGTCTGCTCGCTCGATGGCGATGAACGCGAGGCATTGCGACAGGTGTGCGACGCACTTCGATAACGTGTAAAATATTGAAAATAAGCGTAATAATACTTGTGGAATAACTTGCGTATCCCGAATTATGATGCCATCTTTGCAGTGTAATAAACAACTAATATAGAGCGTATTATGAGTACAAGAGCAAGAATCGGAGTAAGACTTCCCGACGGAAAAATCAAAAGCATTCATATATGGCGGGACGGACATCCCGATACGTTGGGCGAAACGTTATCTGCGTACTACAACACATTGAAGTCGGCAATGGCACTGGTCGAACGAGGCAACATAATCGATGTGGAGGCACGTCTCGAAGAGTGCCGGTTCGAGAAATTGAATGAACGGTACGATACCGAGCCTCGGATTTATAAATCGGTTGCCGCCTACGAACGAGAAATCGAGGAGGATATATGTTACAAATATCTCTATCGGGACGGCAAATGGGAATACCGGACGGTCGATTAGTAACCGACTTCCGATCGTAAGGAGCGAATGCTCCGAGCCTCCGACGGGAGGCTTTCTCTCGTTTCATTCAGTCGTTTATTGCGACCGGAGCCGTACATTGCGTACGGCTCCGGTTTCCGTTCGAAGGCGGGACATTGTTTCTGCAACGAATCTTCGACAGAATGTATATTTACCATATGAAAAATGCTTGATAAATAGTTGATATTCTTCGAATTAAGTTGCCGACAAACTTGCGCGTTCCGAATAATGATGTTATGTTTGCAGTGCAATAAACAATTGAACTACAATCTATTAAACGACTCGATTATGAATACGGTGAATCGAAAAAGAACGGAGATCGACGCCGAACTCGACCGACTGGAGATCGAATTCGAAAAGAACCGCAAGGAGATGCAACGCCTTGCCGACGAAAACAGACGTGCCGGTAACCGCTACGGCGAATTATCGAATGCGAATCACGACATCAACAACCGGATCCTCACATTGCTCGCTGAGCGTTGGGAATCGGAAGAGACGACCGATTGACGAAACGAGAAACGGACCCCGCCGAGAAACCGTCTTCGGCGGGGTTAAGACCCGAAACCGGAAAACACATAAAGAGATGAAAACGATGAATGCAAATGCAACGGTAGGCGACAAGATTCGCATTATCCATCTTCGCGACGAGGATAGCCGTTACGACGGCAAGGAGGGTACGATCGAGTTCATCGACTCGCTCGGACAACTGCACGGCACGTGGGGAGGCTTGGCAGTCATTCCCGAAGTCGATCAGTTCGTAATTATCGAGAAAGCGGAATAATCGCCTGCAACGATAATGCTTGGTTCTGCCATCTTTTCAGAGTGTCTAATTTACTGAAAATAAATACGATAATAGTCGCCGAACAACTTGCGTGTTCCGAATAACGATGTTATGTTTGCAGTACGATAAACAACTAAAAAAGAGCGAATTATGAGAACGAACATCGAACGGTTTTTAGAGAGATTCCCGAAGAATGCCACGAATTGGGCGCAGGCGACGGACGACGTGCGAGACATGGCTCGCAAGGCTCGCGAATTGTTGGAAGAGTACGAAGGCGTAATCGTCGAACCGGTAAATTTCCGGGCTATCGAGACCCCGGCCGAGTGGAATACCGAAGGTCGCGAGTTCATCCTGATGAACTTCGATCGCATGGCGGATAAGACCAAAGAGCGCTTCTACGACTACTTCCGCGAGTGGTTCGAAGGCGAAGAGGAATAGACCGACGCACGGATGCTCCCCGTTCAAGCTGCGGGGAGCATCCGTCCTAACCCCGGAGCAGGGTTGCACGTATCTCTTTCGATAGGAAATCTATCGTGATCCATCAGTTGTTTATTGCAGCCGGAGCCGCACATGGTGCGGCTCCGGTATTTTATTTTGTACGTAAATAATGATTAAATTTGTAACGAAAACAGAATACGATGAAAGCCTATACCTATATCGAACACGGCCGGTTTGAGCTACTCGATAAGCCGAAACCCGCCTTGCAAGACCCTCGCGACGCCATCGTGCGCGTGACGCTCGCAAGCATCTGCACCAGCGACCTGCATATCAAACATGGCAGCGTGCCCCGCGCCGTCGAGGGTATCACCGTCGGCCACGAGATGGTCGGCATCGTCGAAGCGGTCGGGTCGGAGGTGCGCAGCGTAAAGGTCGGCGACCGCGTGACGGTCAATGTCGAGACCTTCTGCGGCGAATGCTTCTTCTGCAAGCGCGGTTACGTGAATAACTGCACCGATCCCGACGGAGGTTGGGCGCTGGGCTGCCGCATCGACGGCGGACAGGCGGAGTATGTCCGCGTGCCGCATGCCGATCTGGGGCTGAACCGCATTCCCGATACGGTGAGCGACGAGCAGGCATTGTTCGTCGGCGATATTCTGGCCACAGGATTTTGGGCGGCGAAGATTTCGGAAATCGCGCCCGACGATACAGTCCTGATTATCGGTGCCGGACCGACGGGCATCTGCACGCTGCTTTGCGCAAGATTGAAGCGCCCGAAGCGAATCATCGTCTGCGAAAAATCGCCCGAACGACGGCGATTCGTGCGGGAACACTATCCCGAGGTGCTGACAGTCGCACCGGAGGCGTGTCGCGAGGCGGTTCTTGCGAACAGCGACCGCGGCGGCGCCGACGTCGTGCTGGAGGTGGCCGGAGCGGAAGATACGTTCCGCTTGGCGTGGGAGTGCGCCCGCCCCAACGCGACGGTTGTCATTGTTGCGCTCTACGACCGGCCGCAGATGTTGCCGCTGCCCGACATGTACGGCAAGAACCTCACCTTCAAGACGGGCGGCGTGGACGGCTGCGACTGCGCCGAAATCCTCCGGCTGATCGAGGCGGGCGAGATCGATACCACGCCGCTCATCACGCACCGCTATCCGCTCGGCCGCATTGCCGAGGCATACGACCTCTTCGAAAACCGCCGCGATGGAGCGATCAAAGTTGCAGTCGATTGTACCGAATAGAGGTATGTATCCGCGCGATAATATTTCACGTCAGCGTCCACCCCTTATCTGTCGCGATCGCTTTTTGGATAGCATTCAGTTTCGCGAGGTTCTTCGCTCCGATATTGCAGGTCTTGCCATTACCTGTGTCGGATAGCGCGTTCAACAGGAATACCAAACTCTCTACCGTGAGTTTCGGGCAGCCGTTCATGGCGATGTCCACATCGACGGGTCCGTCGATGATTACCGATTCGAGTGCGGAGCAGGAGACGAACGTCGTGTCGATCTTCGAGGTTACCTTGCTGAAGTCGAGTCTTCCGCCGATTTTGCGCAGGTTCTTACAGCCGTGAAACAACTCCGAAGCGGAAGTAATGCGCGAGGTGTCCAGCCCGCCGATCTCCTGCAAATTCGTACAACCGTAAAAGGCATACATCATATTCGCGACGTTCGAAGTGTCGAGCGTCGGCACGCGCTCCAGCGCCGTACAGCCGTAGCACATCTGATACATCGAATCGAACGACGCCGTGTCGAACTCCGGAAATACAGACATCGTCGTATTGCCCCTGAAGAGCTGGTAGCCATTGCGGATCTGATTCATTCCGCTGGAGCTGTCCACCAATGCGACTTTATCGACGAGCGATGCCAACGTCTCTTCGTCGGTTGTCGCCACGCCTTTATCGCGGAGCGTCCCGGCAAGGTGCTGCCGCAGCGCCTCGAGCCGCAAAACGAGTGAAGTAAAGTCTGCCATACGCTATCCGATAATATGGTTCAGTGCCTCCTCGATGCCCGTCAGGCCGAGCGAAGCGGTCATCGCATCGACCAACGTTGCAAAAGTCACGGCAGCCCCCGTACCGTTGCGGTCGATTTCGATAAGGTCGGTGGCTACCAAAGTCGTCACCTTCGGGAGTTGAGAGAGCGTGATCGTATCGGTATCCGATCCGGTTGCAGGCCGTCCTATAATCGACCCTGTTTGTTCTGTTGCCATAATTCTATTCTTCGTAAATCTTGAATTCGGACATCATCTGATAAGTTACGTGCCACATGCATTTGGCGGAGGAATAGGGCGACGGCACAGCCAACAGTTGCAACAGTCCTCCGTATGTCTCGATGCGAGGAACCGGCAGATAGCCCATTCCGTAGGCATCCTTCTTCAGTGTCGTCACGATGCCCGACTGCGTGTCGTCCGCTGCAAGTACCAGACTGGGCGATGAACGGGTGCGGATCGGACAGTCGTAGAGGTTCACCACGCTGCCAATATACTCGGACGATACGGGCAGGTTCAGCCAAACGATGTAACTGCCGAAATCTGCGCCGTTGGCGATCAGGTTGAAGTTGCGGTTTAGCGTATATTTGCGGGTCGAGGCGTTGTAGTCCGTGCCTTCGTCCGTGAAATATTTGAACTGCACTTTCGAATATCCGCTGAAGATGCCGCTCGCCATTTCGACGTGTCCGTCTTCGTAGATGCGTGTGGCAGCCGTCGCAGCATTCTCGATACTGTCCGCTCCGGCGAAGAACATCAACTTGCCGTGCTTCGACGTCGGAGCGCCTTTCAACGCACAGCCCGCCATACCCGCCACGACCTTCTTGTCCGTATCATCCTTTACGCCGACGAACCCCGACAGCACCACGCCGCTTCCGGCATCGATCTCCGTCGAGATATCCTGAAAGTTTTCGCGCAGATACTCCAAATCGCTGTTGTCGCTTTTCGCCGCTTCGTCCAAGAGTGCTCCGATCGTCCGGCGGGCCGTGTAGTAAGCCTCTATATCGGCAAAATCATCCCCGATCGGAATGAACTCCGGCTCCGGCTGCGTGTATTTCCCGATGGCGGCGACGGCTCGTTGATAGGCATTTTCGTAGGGCGTCCATTCGTCGGCGAGCAACCGAACGACGCGCCGCTTGCCGTGTACCATAAGTACCTTCCCGTTCGCGCTGCGGTAACGAAACACGGAGAGCAGCCGCAGGGCATTGGCGCGGAGTTGCTCGTACTCGGTTCGGATATCCTGCAAGCGCTCTTTCAGGAACGACTTCTCCACCGGCGAAACATATTCGTCGGAATTGATACGGCCGAGCGTCTCCAATGTCGAGGAGATCGTCTGCATCAACTCGTCGAAATCCGTTCCGGTATCGGGTTTCGCGGGGTCGATGCGACCGAAGCGTAAGATGCCGTTGCGGAAACTTACGCCATAACCTGTCGAACGGTTGAAAAGCTGCATATCGCCCGTAGCGGAGTCGAACCACGAGTCGCCCGACTTGTCCGAGAGGAACCCTGTGAGGTAGATGTTTTTCAGGTAGACCGAATATCCGGTCATATCCAGACCGTGCGCCTTGAGATTCGAAAGGTCGCCGAACTGCGCTGCGATATTCTCCGTGCGGATCGTCCAGTCGTCCATACCCGTGAGAAACCGCAGGTAGGTGCGGGTTTCGTAGCGGGAGGTCCGACGCTCCTTGTCGGTCGTATTGCCGAATGCCACGAACTGCATCGCCGCCTGCGGGTGGTAGGGGTAACCCTCGCGCAATTCGTACCTCCATTCGGCGTAGGTATCGCGGTCGAGGCACTCGGTAAGGCGGAAGTAGCAGGTCGTGAAGCCGGCATAGGTACGGTTGCCGAACGAGTCGTCCGAATCAATAGTATTGCCGCTCGATGCGTCCATTGCGGAGTTCAGGAAGATGCCCATACAGAGGTCGTTCTCGCGTAAGGTGCTTATTTCGCCCTCCTCCAGTTTGACGACCAATGTCCGGTTCTCCGGCGAGACGAGCTCGACGATGCCGCAGCCCGGAGCGGACCATTTGTCGCCGACGACCGTTTCGATGCGGTTATAGCGGTATTCGGGAACCTCCAAGAACTCCTCCAAATGAAGCCGTCGCAGGTACGTGTCGCCCATAACCGACAAGTCGCCGGAGATCGTACCGCCTTTCTTGTCCAACTTCTTGTCGAGTTCGCCCGACAGCCCCGTGATGTCGGAGACGGCGTGCGTATGCTTCTTCGGAGCCATCACGCCCTTGATCTCCTTGCCGGAAACCTTCATCGATGCGGCTGCTGTCGGGACGTCGACGATGAACTCGAATGCGTCGAACTCCGCCAACTGTCCCGAAGCGCTCGCGAGGTCTTTGATGCGAACTTCGTCCATAACGACGTGAAAATAACGCTTCGCCGAACCTTTTTCGGGATACAAAGTCCCTAATTCCGAAGAATGCCTTATCTTTGTAGTTGCATTCCGCATCTGTCGGGATGCGACATATTATTCGACTTAACCTCGGAAAAAACTGGTAATTTTTTAGCAAATGGTTAAGCACTCCGTATCCTCGCATCGAACGGCTCCTGCCGTAAGGTTCGGGATATGGTCATATCCCTGCTTTACGGCGTGGGCTATATGTGCTTATCATTTGCAGGTATACCAGTACCTTTCCGAGATAGGCGGCAGTAGGCCCACGTTCTTTTTTACCCGGCGGACAGACGCGATCCTATCTGCCATTTCGATGATTATGAAAGCAACGAATCGAATACCGGATCGCCGTGTCGTGCGACCGTTGACCGCACGGATATTGCGGTCGTTTCTGGTGGCGTCGGAACGCTCGCACCACCATATTTATGCGCTGTGGGAACACGTATCGGTCTTGTCATTTGCGATAAAGAATGCAGACGGCGAGTATTTGTCTTTGCGGGAGTTTTTGGGCAGGGGCGATGCGGTTGCGCCCGACGATACGCTCGTCATTATCTTCCACGAAGTGCATATCGAAACCGAGGAAGAATTGACCGTTGAATATATCGAACGTATTTACGAATCGTTCCTTTATCACCATTGCGAGTTGGGATTGCGCCGCAACGTCCCGCTCCGTTTGAATCCGGAATCGATACGACGATACGGCTTGACCGAAGCGGATGCCGTCCTTGTCGGCGAACACCTCGAAGTCTTGACCGAGATGATCCGTCGGAAACTTCAGCGGCAATACGACGAACTCAAAGTGCTGGATTGCATTCAGAAGAAGCCCTTTTAATATATCATTGTTAGTTCAATAACGAATAAACCTGCTTTATTTTCGTAGAAAATTATGAGATTAAGAACATAATTCTTACTTTTATGAAAATTATAATAAAAATATGCCTGACATTATCAAGTTACCTGATATACCGAAAGATTATTTATATGAGGATTATATAGCTGCATATTTACAAGCAAGCGGTATATATATAGAACGATCTCTTATACATAAAGAGATCGATGAAATTATGGAGTTAGATATTGTCGCATCAGATATACATAATGATACAGTAGAAAAATGCCTCATTGAGATTAAATCTGGTAAATGGGGATATCCCGATTTGTTCAAAGTAAAAGGATGGATGTCGTTTCTTGGTATCCAATATGGTGCATTTGTTGCTCAAAAAACAGATCGCAATATGGAGTATTGCATTCAAATTGCAAAAGAAATGAACATTACTTTTATCGATAATTCCGACTTACATGCAACTTCGCAAGCCCTATTCCCATTAATTCATAAAGAGCCCGAATATAATGTCGTAAACTGGATTAGATATGCATATGCGTTGGAGCGAGCTATGCTCAAGCGGATAAAAGAACTTAAAACAAGTCGTCCTGAAATAATTTCGTATAGGTATTTAGATAATTTTTTTCAAGCAGTTAATTCTCGGAGTTTTTTTAGATCCGATCCTCTCCAAAGAATACATCGTTTGTTTCAGTCTTATCTAACATATAAGAATTTATCTGCTAAAATGGCAAAGGAATTAGAAACGGGAATATATGATGAGAATTGTAATTCTATTCCTATTTCATCCTTCCGGAGAACATTGTTAGATGCAGAAAATAATGCTATACACATATCTTTATACGTTGAACACTTGGCAAGATTGACTATTCTTAAAAGTTGTATAGATTATCTTATTGTCCAAAAGTCAAAAGATCACAAAACAAATTTTGCCGAGCATATACAATTGATGTCATTACCACGGACAATCAAAAGAGGTCTCGAAGAAATATCAAACGAACCGTATTTTCATAGATACCCTGTTTTGTGGCAAATATTTACATATGTTTTAGGTGGTATTATTTTGGAAGATTATAAAGAAGATGATTATAAAATATTGGGAGATTTATCAGGTATTCCCATAGAACATATTGATAGTGCTTTTGAGGCATTTAATAAATTATTTCCCAAAGAAAATGGGTGGTTCCATAAGTATAAAACATCCAACATTAAGCGGCATAGATTATTCCCTATTCCTTTTCATGGAATTGGAGTTAACTATAGAAGATGCGAATATACAAAAGAACATGCGTTTGATAAATTAGATAAAATAACAGGGTTAAAAACAATGACTGATGTAATTAAGTGGAATAGATTAGCATTTGATGTAACAAAAACTATGTTGCCTGTTACTCACGTTGAAGAATAATCACCCACCCAACACCTCTGACTTGAAGTTCTCCTTTCCGAGAACATATACCAAATCCCGACCCTTGGCAGTCAACTGACCGCCGAGGGTTATTCGTAGGTTCTGCGGGCTGCCGCCCGTCGGGAGCATCGCCTGCAACTTCGACAGCGGCGCGATGACTTCGGGATCCGTGCCGGCATTGGGATTGTCGCCGACCATCGCATAGGTAGGACCGTATGCCAGACCGCCGTTGGCCAGCGCCGGCACGCTCTTCTCCGCATTCTTGTTGATGAGTGCCGTCATCACGGCTGCTGCCGCGACCATCGCTGCACCGATAGCGATCGCTGCCCACGGGTTGGCGAGAACGGATTTCAACGCCGACTTGAAGGCGATGATCATCACGCCGAACTCGATGAGCTGCGAGCCGATATTTTTCAGGAAGGAGGCGAACTGCATCAGGATCGCTTTCATCAGCCCTCCGAATCCCAAATCGCCGGCGATGATCTGCCCGATAGCCTCCGCCGCTGCGACGATGCTGTCGGCCATAAACTTCGACACCTGCTGGTCGAAACGCGCCATTACCTCCGCAATCGTGGCGTGGACATGCTCCAGTGCCGCCGAGAACGACCAACCTTTCGCCGTCAGTGCCGTCGTGTAGTTCTCGACCATCGAGACCGTGTCGGCGATGTGCTCCTGCAAGTATGCGCTGTTATCGTCCGCCCAGCCGTACAATCCTTCGCGCACCGCATCGAATATCGCCTGCATCTGCTGTGCATATTGCGATGTTGCGGGGTTCAGATCGCCCATTTTGAGTTTCGGCGCCGGCAACTCCAACTCGAAGTCCTCAGGCAGAATGCCGTCCATCTTGACGACTGGTTTCAGGTCTTCGGGCTTGATATTCCTGATCCGCTCCAACTCTTTTTGCAGCTTCTCGATCTCGGCGTTCGCTGCGGCGATATCCTCGACAGTCGATTCGGGCAGCAGTTTCTTCTTTTCGAGAGCCTCGATCCGCGCCTGCAATTTGCCAATGATGCCCGTGCTTTGTTCCGTCTGCGCGTTGGTTCCGGCGATGGACTTCATCAGCTCCTCGGTCTGCTTGCGAGCCTCGTTCGTTACCTTGTTCAGTTCGGCTTGCGCCTCGGCCGCCTTCTTCTCTGTTTCGCGTTTCTTCTCGATAGCAGCCGTCAGCAGATCGTACTCCTTGCGCAGGGGTGCGAGTTTCGATTCGTCGGGTACTTTCTGCAAGGTAAAACCGGCGACCAATCCCCCGAAATTCGGAACCATCCGCGTCTTGGTCGTCGTGGCGATGATCTCTTTCTGCTCGGCGATATTCTCCTGCAATTTGCGTTCGAGTTCGTCGAGCGATTCGGTCTCGGCCATCTCGTCGATCATCTTCTGCTTTTGGATGCGGGCGTAGGCGAACGCCGCACCGAGCGCGAGGACCGCCGCCATAATCAACCCGACGGGCGACAGCAATGCCGTAAATCCCGCCGCCAGCATCGGCAACACCTTGATCACGGCGCCGATTCCGAGCGAAAGGGGACCGACCGCTGCGACCAGCCCCGCCACGACGACGATCGTCTGCATCATCGCCGGCGACATCGATTGCAACATCTGCACGACCGTCGAGAGCGCACCCGCTATCTTCGTCGCGAAAGGCATGATGGCCGCACCGATCCGTTCGAGGAAGTCGCCCCACGCATTCTTGAGCTGCTGTACGGCTCCGAGTCCCGTCCGTGCGGCTGCTTCGGCCTGCCCGCCGAACTTGCGCTCCAACTCGTCGAGGATCATCGCCTGCGCCTTGGCTATGTTGCCCGTCTCGGCGAGTTTTTTGATCACCTCCGTCTGCTCCTTGGAGAAGGCGATGCCGGCACGCGACAGCGACGAGAGCTTCGTCGCGGGATCGGAGAGCGCCTTGCCCAACTGCAACGACGCCGCACCCAAATCCATCTCCAACGCTGTGGCGAGGTCCAATGCCAACGCCTGCGTGCGCTTGAAATTCTCGCCCGTGATGTTGGTAAAAGCCAACAGGCGGGCGGTGGATTTGTCGAGGATCGTCTCGTCGCCGAAAATCGTCTTGCCCTGCAACTCCGAAGCGTAGTCGGCCAACTGCCGGAAGTTGTAACCGACGGCCCGATTCGTAACCTTGAGCACCTGCTGCACCTTCGCCTCGGCTTTGGTCTGCACATCGGCCAGGTGCAGCGACACGCCGCCCAATGCCGCAAGGGGTGCGGTGAGCTTCAGCGAAAGCGACCTACCGACGGAGGTCAGCTTCTTTTCGAGCGAGCCGAGACCTTTCTCGACCTGCTGCGCCTTCTGTTGGAACTCATACGAGTCGGCTCCGATCTTTATAAGCAAGTCGGCGATTCTCCGGGACATGGCTGTTTAGGGTTTGTATTGCAGATAAAGCGTCCAGCCTGCCTCGACGTCCGATAGTACCGCCGGTCGCCCGTTCTCCACGCGCGACATAGCCGCCACGATAGGGATCATCGTCTCGCCCGCCTGCGTATCCAATGGCTCGTCGGCTCCGATGCCCGACCATTCGGCCACGCAACGGATATAGTTTTCGGTATGGTTCTCGATGGGCGGAGCGTAGCGCGAGATCATCTGCCGGATTGTCCGATAACCCTTGCGGGAGTAGGAGCCCAGCAGCACGAACATCGCGCGGTAGCCCCACGCCATCGTCTCGAATTGCTTGAATGCCGTATCGCGCGAGGGCGCAACTTCGCCCAGATACTTCGTCGCCGATCGGCGGATATTGCCGGGATTACGATTGCGCATCCCTCTCGGCAAAGTTTTCTCGTTCATAATATTGTGTTATTCGTTCCGGAATGTCATTATAGCAATCGTTTCCTCCTTGCGGCTCGGCAGAGCCCGCAAGCGAGTTCTGCTCTCGCTCCGCGGCGTCGGTTACAATTATTCAGTCCTCTGCTTATTGCTTTATGATTTTCGGTTATTCTCGTCGTTCTCTTTGCGCCTGCGCTCCAACTCGGCTCTTTTGAGCAAGACCGGACAATGTTCGGGCGGCGTTTCGCATTTGTACGCCTGCCGGATGACGATGCGGCTGCGATCGATCTCCACGTCCTTGTGCTCGATAATGATTTCGAGTTTGCCGACCTTCTCTTCGAGTTTCTCCACGCGCCCATCCAGCCGCGTGATCTGCTCGGACTGGATCGCCACGACCTTCTCCGTGTTTGCTAATTCGACGGAGTCGGCGGCCGCGTTCTCCTTGCGTTTCTTCGCGTTGAAAAAGAGGATCGTTCCCGCCAAACCGCTGGCGAGAATGAAATTCAGAATGATGGATAGTGTTTCCATAGTTTCGCACTTATTCAGGAATGTATTTGTAAATCGCTCGTTCGCGCACGATATAGAGGTCGCCATAGATGAAGAACAATCCCATGATGTTCTCGCCCCAGCCGGCGGCGTTCCGGACGTCGGTCGTCGTGTCGTCGCGAAAGTTCCGGATGAAGATGCCGTCGTCGTAGGAGTGTGCGACCTCGCTCATCGTATGGTCGGCATGATCCGCCCAGCGTCCCAACCGCCGGAGCAGCGTCCGCTCGGTAATCGAATCCCGCCGGTAGAACCACAGCATATCGTCGGCGTTGATGCCGATATAGCTGTCGGAGACGGTGACGATCTGTTCGCCCGCAGCGAATTGCAGCATCTTGCAGGGCCGGTGGAACCGCTTGTCGTGCAGATAGGCGCCATGCGATGTGTTCACGACGATCGTATTTTCCGTGCGCCGCAGGGCGAGGATCGCACCCGACATCGGTGTACCCTCGTAGGCATATCCCCGTCCGCGATAGCCGGTCGAGGCGTCGGGCGAAACGTACTTGCACTCCGGGCGCGAGAGGTAGCGATAGGTGCGGTAGTTCGGGTCCTCGTCCTCTGCCGTGGCGGCGCTGCGTCCGCCGGCATTGCCGCCCCGCGGACCGATATACTGCTGGTAAGATTTCAGGATATGGATATACCCGTCCATGTAGGTCGCGACGTTGCGGTACTCTTCCGGCGGGACGTATATTCGTTCGACCGTGCCGCGATAGTCGAGGTAGCGGACCTCTTTCCCGTCCACCGCGACGAACCCCTCGTCCGCCTCGTACATCTCGAAGGATGTCGTGCTGCGGTAAATCTCCCGCACCTGCCGCGTAGCGGTGTCGAAGGCATAGACCGTCTTTTTATCGGCGGACTGGAGCAGCAGCCGGTTCAGGCAGCGTATCGCCTTGCCGATCGTGAAGGAGAGCGTCGCGACCGCTATGCAGTCGTCGCCCTCCGGCGGTCTCTCCGTCGCGAGCAGATGCGGCATCTCCGTGAGTTCGCTGTTATAGGAGTCGTCGAGGGCATTCAGCTCGATGGAGTTCAGGTAATAGGCGGCATTCAGGAACTTGTCGTCCCGAACCACCGTATTCATATCGATATGCTGTCCCGTGAAGATCTCGCCCGTGATGCGGCGGCTCGGCAGCTGCTTATACCGCAATGCTCCCTGCACGATATGGCCGACCAGCGTGTCGTAGTCGTTCCGACCCTTCGTATGCCATATGCGCGTGGGATTGCCGGCGGCATCGAGGTAGTAGAGCGCATAGAGCAGCCGGTCGTTCGGAATGGCGGGAATATCGCTCACAGGCAACGTTACGGACATATCGACGTTGTTCGCGGGATCGACGAGCGACTCGTAGCGCAAACCCTTGTCGTAGCTGTCGCCCGCATCGATCGAGAGCGTCATCTTGCGGAACGCGGCGCTCTCCTGATAGCCCGAAGTGCGTCCGCTCGGGTTGCCGAATCGGTCGGTATAGGTCGTGATCTTGCCGATGAGCGTCTGCCGGATGAAGAACCGCCACTCGCCGTCGCAGGGGATGCCGTCGATCTCGATCTTCATATTCTGCTCGTTGCCGGTCTTGACCGTACTCGCGATCTCCCCGTCGGAAGACTGCACCCACGAGCCGCTCTCGGTGAGGCTGTATGTCGCCTTTTCGCCGACGATGCGAACGCCGTAATGCACCGAGACATCGACGCTTTCGTTCGGACGGTAAATACCCAATCCCCATTCCCGATGGTAGGTCTGCAATCCGAACTCCCATACGAGCGGAAAATTGCACTGCTCGACGGGAAAGCCGCGAGTTACGACCTCCGCACCCCGATAGGCATCCTCGCCGCTGAAATAGAGTTCCTCCCCGCTCTTCACGGAGACGAAGCCGTGCGGACCCGTCCACGCGTCGGGATCGTAGAACCCGATGCGGGCGATCAAGTTGTCGAGGCTTTTGTTCTTTACATCGACCGAGACCTTGCGCAGCGCAGGGACGATGTCGAGCGTCGAACTTCCCTCGATGTGCAGGTCGCCCGTCCATATACCGTCGATGCGCTCGCGCGAGGCCGACGTGACGACCTGCGCACCGGTATGGATCACGAGCCGCAGTCCGCTACCCGTAACGACCCGCCCGACGGGATGCACTGTGCCGACGCGGTAGAAATTCACGGGACGGGCAGTTCGGTAGAGCGACACGGCGCGGCGGATATGCAGGGCGCCGTTCGACTGGAAGATCTGTCCGGCGAACGGACGCAGGCACAGTTCGAGGATGTCGCGATAGGTAGGCTTCTCGTAGACGTAGTAGAGCCGTTCGAGGTCGATATAGGTTTGACGGAGCGGAGAGGCGTTCTCGTCCATCCCTTCGGCATACAGATCCATCCAGTCCGCTGTATCGAGATCCAACTCCAATAGGTCGATGCAGGAGGAGAGCAGTTCCCATAGCGACCGTCTGCCCGCGATGCCGATATGTACGAGGTCGCGGAACGGAATGCTCGACAAGAGGTTGAAGCCGTCCACGGCCTTGATCGTGACGGTATAGGGCGGAGCGGTGAAGTTCTCGGAGTAGAGGTCGGAGGTGACGTAGCCCCGCCAATAGAGCTGCCGATTGCGGAAAATCGAGACGCGAAAATAACGGGGGTCGGAGGTGAACAGAGCCAGATAATGGAAATTCTCCTTGCAGAGGATATTGATGGTCGCCTCCGACGCCTTGACCGGCACGTAGAACTCGTCGCCCCGTTTCTCCCACGTGATCTGCAACGGCGTACCGCCGTCGAAGGCCATCTCCTCCGACGGACCTGCGTACCCCCGCTCCGAAATCTCCACGCGCCACAAAACGCCCTTGTACTTCGAGCGAAGGTCTGCGTAATATTTCAGACCGAAAATCGCCACCTCGTCTCTCCTTTGGCGTAAAGGTAGACGGGGCGGCGAGTACGGAAGAGATACTTTGTCTCCGTTGCGCTACTGTTCCTTTTCAGGGGTAATCCGAAATCCGATCGGTCTTCGGGCTGCATTCCGTTTCGGCAGTTCGACCGACAACGCTCCGATTGCTTCGTAAATCGTTTCGATATCCTTGCGCACATCTTCCGAAAGATCGTTGACTCCGCCCAATATCTCTTCGGTCGCTTGTTCGAGTTCGAGAACCCGCTCCCGGAGTCGTGCGATCTCGACCGATTCGGCGGTTCGGGTCAGGATGCAGTTGCGCATGGCGATGAACGCATCCATAATCGAGATGCTGACCTGAATCGCCGTCGGGCTTCGCAATACGGCAGACAACATCGAAACGCCTTGTTCCGTAAAGGCATAGGGTAGATATTTCAGGTGTTTGCCTCGTTCGAGCGGCATATCGTTTAAGGTGCCGAATTGGCACCTTAAAGCCTCCTCTTTGGTCAGATGAAACATGAACCGCTCCGGGAAGCGCTCGATATTTCGTTTGACGGCACGGTTGAGAGCCTTGGTTTCGACGCCGTACAACTCCGCGAGGTCTTTGTCCAGCATCACCCGCACGCCGCGCACCTCGTGAATCTTGTTCTGTATGATTTGCAATTCCATAAGAATCCGTTTATAAACCGGCAGCAGCCGTTGTCGGGCGAATCATCGTCTTGGCGTTCAGCTTGCCGGCGAGAACCTCCATGTCGTTGTTGATCTTCGTGTCGATGATCCGCGCATAAATCTGCGTCGTCTGAATATTCGTATGTCCGAGCATCTTCGATACGGTTTCGATCGGTACTCCGTTGGCCAGCGTCACGGTCGTAGCGAAGGTGTGGCGCGCCATGTGGAATGTCAAATCCTTGTCGATGCCGCACACGCTTGCAATCTCTTTCAGGTAGGAGTTGACCTTCTGATTCGACGGGACGGGGAAAAGCAAACCGCCTTCGTTCGTACCGCCGTATTTCTCGATCAACCGTATGGGGACGTCGAGCAGGCGCACATGCACGGGAACATCGGTCTTCTGCCGTTTGGTGTCGATCCACAGATTGCCGTCGGGCCATCGGCGGAGCATATCGGCGGATAGATGTTTGAGGTCGATATAGGCCAAACCGGTATAGCAGCTGAACAGAAAGAGGTCGCGGATGACTTCGAGCCGTTTCATGGCGAATACCTTGTTCGCGAGGCGGTCCAGTTCTTCGTCGGTCAGATAGCCTCTGTCCACCTTCTCGAAATGGAGTTTGTAGCCCGCCAGCGGATCGTTCTTCGACCAGCCGTTCAGATAACCGACATGCAACATGGTCTTCAGCTGCCGCATCAACTTCATCGTCGAATTGTTCGTCAACCGATAGTTCATGCGCAGCCACCGGTCGAAATCGGTAGCGAAGCGGGGGTGCAATTCCTTGACCGCCATATCGGGCAGGCGATAGCGCGCCTGCATGAACTCCGCAAGTCGATTGCGGGTCAGTTTGTAACGCAGATACGTTTCGCGGCAGCATTGCTCGGTTTTGAGCAGGTCGCTATAATCCTCGATGAAACGGTCGCAAACCTGCAATAACGTAGTGGCGTTCTGGTCGAGTCCCGTGATGGCGTTTTTGAGTTTGCCGGCCGTGATGACCTCCTCGCGCCGAAGCATCTCGTCGTATTTGCGCCGTATCAGCACGCGCAACTCTTCGAGCATCTCGTTGATCTGTTTCTCCTCTTTGGTCTTGCCCGCCGTGCGGTAATCTTTCGGCTGCCAGCGGTCGGGGAGGATGTACATTCTCGTAGCGAAATGCACCATTTCGCCGTTGACGGTGATGCGCGCCACGATAGGAACGGTGCCGTCCTCGCGGATCTTGCCTTTCTGAATGATAAAAATTACGGCGAAGGTACTTTTCTGTGCCCGTAACCTTCGGGACGGTCTCGCGGCGTTTTCGTGTAACCGCTGGTTCGTGTCTTTCTTCATAACGATACTTTACTTATTGGTTCGACAAAAATAGTCCAACACAACTATTTGATTGACAAATAGGTAAAGTCAATGAAGGACACCGCGAAGACAAGCCGAGGCAAGGTTACGCGATTGCGATGCGCCGGTTACGAATGGGTTACGTTCGGGCGTCCCGAAGTGTCCGCAGGAACGGATTCGGGGCGGTTTCGCGTAAGCCATATGTAACCTGAAGCGGATTTCCTAACGCTTTGATGTGCCGCACGATAGGGTATAAACAAAAGAAAACGAGATGGTTGCGGTAACCATCTCGTTTCTTCGTCTGCGGTGCGTAGGGGACTCGAACCCCTGACCCCGTGCGTGACAGGCACGTATTCTAACCAGCTGAACTAACGCACCATTCCGGTTATTGCGAGTGCAAAGATACCGTTTTTTCTGAAATCCGCAAATATTTACGGTACATTTTTTTTGTTTTTACTGTGCCGGAATTCCCGTTTCATCGGTTTTGCACCCCGCCCAAACGTCCCGCGGACAAGCCTTTTTCAAATTGGATTGGTCCAAAAAGAAACTTTTCGTCAACTTTTATAATACGATTCGTCGAGCCCGAGCGTGAAATTCCCGCGGCAGCGCCAGGTTACGATAACCATGACGAGCACCGCCGCGGCATTGAAGAAAAACGGGAAACGGTCGCTATGGGTGTGGAACAGGTGCCGGAAAAGGTCAACGATAAAGGGGCAGACCATCACAGCCAGGTAGTTCATCGCCATGACGAACGACAGCGCGAGGGTCGCCGACCGGGGCGGAGCGATGGTGGCGGCCTTGTCGTAAACGACGGGCTGCATCACCCCGTAGCCGAATCCCGCGAGCAGGGCCCCGACGACGAGCATCGCCTTGCCACGAAAAATACCGACGCACAACAACCCCGCGCAGACCAGTCCCAGCGATACGAGGTTGACATTCTGTTTCAACCGGACGATAATCTTGTCGATGAAGAGTCCCGGGAGCATGATGGCCAAGAAAAACAGCGAGATCAGCACCCCCGAGAAGGAACTGTCGATCTTGTAATCGTCGATCAGGAACGAGGCGTAGAACGCCACGGCAAGTACGGCATAAGTGACAAAGAAATAGAACAGCATCAGCCCCGCCAGTTTGCCGCGGTCGATGCGCTTGTGGCGCAGCTGGATACTCTGCTCGGGCTCGGGGTCCGAACGCTGCCGTTTGAGGAAGAAAGAGAGCGCCAGCGAGATGCCCGGCAGGGTGTAGACCAGAAAGGGCAGGTGCCAGTTAACGTCGGCCAGATAACCCGTGACCACGGTGGCTATCACGAGCGTCAGATTGTTGATCGCCGAACTGTAACCCAGCTGCCGGACGCGGTAGTCGCCCGTGAAATAATCGACGACCAGACCCGTCGAAAGAGGAATGACCATACCGGCCCCGATGCCGAGGATGCAGCTGATGACGATCAGCCACGTCATACTGCGGGCAAACAGGCACGCCACGCCGCTCAGGAAAAAGATCGAGAGTCCGACGACCAGAATCTTGAGTTTGTCGCGGCCTTCGGAGAGCTTTCCCGAGAGCAGCACGAAGGGGATTATCAACAGCGATGGCAGCGACGTGAGCATCTGGATTTCGAGGTCCGTGACCTTGGGAAACACCTTGTTCAAGTCGCCCAGAATGGGGGATATGGCCAGTCCGGGCAGCGAGGCAATGGCCGACACGGACCAGATTGCCAGCAGGACGACGAGCGATACGGAGCCTTTTCCTGTATTGATTTTCATGGCCTGGGATTTTAGCATCCCGCCCCGCAACAGTTATACCAAACAAAACGGGCCGGCTGTGCGGCCGGCCCGACGGTTGGGTTTCTTCGTAAGTTTGCGTTACTCCGCTTTCACGCAGCGCACCGGCATGCCGTTGGCACGGGCATAGGGCACTCCGTTCTCAATGCCTTTGGAGGTGCTTTTCTTCTCGAACCAGAAATGCAGCGCCGACGACTGCGTACCGGTCCCTGCATCGGCCGACCAGTAAAGGCCCTCCCAGGGCTGCGCCTCGTCCGCCGTGCTCCGCACGCCGAGCGTCTGGGCAGGAGCGGGGGCATACAGGTTCTGAATCGAACTGTTGTCGTAACGGCGGCGGCCCGCACCGATAAACAGCGACTCGGAGTCGTTCCAGCCCAGCGTCCAGCCGTATTTGTCGGCATCGCCCGCTTCGGGAGTATTTTTGACGAGCAAATTGTCGAAAGCCGCCGAAGGAGCCACGCGCCAGCCGTAGGGGCAGGGGTCGTTGACGGTCTTGGTGTCGCCCCACAGATCGTCGGAATGAGCGCTCCACAGCCAGTCGTACTCCGAACCGGAAACGCCCGTGATAAACGTCAGCGGGTTCCGCACGGCGTAGTCCATCGTTCCGGATTCGGCACTCGATGTCTCGGTTTTCATGTAGACGCGGCTGCCGCTGCCGTTGTACATGCTGGCCGACGCACCGTTGGCGGCGTTGTACGAAGCCGGGCCGATGAACGGGTCCTTGCGGCCCCATTGATAATAAAGCCCGTAGGAGGCGAGGATATTTTCAACCGTCGAATTGTCGTTGGCCAGCGCTCCGAGGTTGCGGTCCATCATCTTCAAACCGTTGAAATCGACCGCCGATGCTTCGGGGTCGTAATTCACGGCCCAAATGTGCCAGCTCCACATCAGCGTCCCGCCGGCGTCGTAGGCTCCGATCACGGCGTTGCCCTCCTTGATCTTTTTCTCGTCGTCGCTGTCGGCCCCCACGTAGAACGATACCATGCCGTCCTCCCGGAGTTCCGCGTACTGAATCAGCCCCGACTTGCTCTGCCACACGACATCCACCGACGCCGGAAGCACCGCCATAAGGTCGCCCCGGAACATGGAACTGATCAGATAGTTGGTTTCGGGTTTGCTGACGATGTAACTGTTGGCAGGCTTGCCGCTCAGATCCTCGGAGTTGACCACCCCCACGAAAAGCGTCGCCGAAACCGACGAACCGCCCTTGGGCGAACCGGCCAGCACCAGTGAACCGGTCTTCGCCTCGTCGTCTTCGAAAGATACGGGAGCCGTGATCGTCAGGGTCTGTGCCGCGAGGTCGATCGCCGGCTCGACCCAGCCCGTAGGTTTGTTGGTCACCGAGAGATTTTGGAGGTTGACAGCCTTGAAGCCCACCTTTACGGTCTGGCCCGCCGACAGGAACACCGCCGGAGAGTCGAACGAAAGAGTGCCCGACTCCTTGTCCTTGCTGCACGAAGCGAAAAATGCGATGGCCGCGACGGCGCAAACCAGCCCTGCGAATCTTTTCATATAATTCATCGTTACTTTATTTCAGTTTCAAAATCCGTTACAAAGGTAATAAAAAGTCAGCCGGGTGCAAAACCGAATCGCGGGCAATTCTCGTAAAACCCTCCAATAAACAGAAGGGTCGTTGCGACCCCGGCGCCAAAAATAGCGAAAAGCGGGACAATTCCCATATGCGCCTCCCGAATAATTGCATTTGGGAACAATTATTGCCACCGGTTCTCTAACGAACCAGAAACGCATTATAGTATGTCGAAATTGAAAATCGAGACGGGAAGTTCCCCCGCCGGGGAACGTTTCAGCATCACCGTGACCGAAAAAGGCCCCTATCTGGTCTACGGGCGTCCGCCGCTGGCCGAGCAGTTCATCATGCCCAACGAGAACAACGAAAGCTGCTATTTTCAGGAGGGGCGCCACTTCTCGACCGAAGCCGAACCCACGGCGCTATGCCGTTGCGGAGCGTCGCAGCGCAATCCCTACTGCGACGGAAGCCACGAAAGAGCCAAATGGGACCCGACCCTCACGGCGCAATCCGAGCCGCTGCTCGACAAGGCCGAAGTGATCGAAGGGGGCACGCTCGACATGACCGACAATCCCGAATACTGCGTTTTCGCACGCTTCTGTCACCCGGCGGGCGACGCATGGGCGCTCACCGAGCAGTCGTCCGACCCCGAAGCGCGCCGGATGGCGATCCGCGAAGCGTCGATGTGTCCCGGCGGCCGGCTCACGGCATGGGACAAAAGTTCGGGAAAGCCTTTCGAATTCCGCTTCGAGCCCAGTCTCGGGCTGATCGAGGATGTCACCATCGGCAGCAGCGGCGGACTGTGGATTCGCGGCGGCATCGCCCTGCGGCGCGAGACGGGCAAGACCTACGAAATCCGCAACCGCGTGGTCGTCTGCCGCTGCGGACAGTCGGCGAACAAGCCCTATTGCGACGGCACGCACGCCGCGATCAAGTGGCGCGACAACCTCGAAGGGGAACCCGTCGGCGAAACGCTTCCCGAAGAGGTCTACTGAAACGAAGGAGAGAGCCCGCAAGGCTCTCTCCTTCATTTCAGTTCCGAGGTGTCTGCCGCTGGAAATAGCGGTGGAAAAAGAGCACCTGATAGGGGAGTGAGTTGGACCAATAAGCGGAGTTGTGTTCTCCGGGGCGCGTCAGAAAATCGTGCCCCACGCCGCGCTGCATCAGCTTCTCGTGCAGATTCATATTCACCCGATAGAAGAAATCCTGATAACCGCAGTCGATCACGAGAGCCAGTTCGCCGTCGCGGAGCCCGTCGATCTGGTTGATGACCGTATGCGCATCCCAGCGTTCGGGATTCTCTTTCAGTTCGCCCAGCTGCTTTTTCATCTCCCACGAATCGGGGAAAGGGCGTATGTCCACGCCTCCGGAGGTCGAACCTGCGGCCCCGAAGCGGTCCTTATGGCGCAGAGCGGTCCACAAGGCCCCGTGACCGCCCATGCTGAGGCCCGTGACGGCGCGCCCTTCGCGCGAGGGGATCGTCGGGTAGTGCGCGTCGATCCAGTCGAGAAACTCCTGCGAGACGAAGGTCTCGAACTGCGACGCAGGATCGAGGGGGCTGTCCCAATACCAGCTGTTCTCGCCGTCGGGGCAGGCGATGATCATGCCGTAGGCGTCGGCCAGCGGACGCAGGTCCGTGACATCGCGCTGCCAGGTCTTGTACGAACCGCTGTAACCGTGCAGCAGGTAGAGAACGGGCATGCGCCGCCCTGCACCGGCGTCGGGAACCACGACCAGCGCCGGAATGTCGCGCTGCATCTTCGCGCTGAAAACCGCCACGGTGTCGATCCTTGCCGCAGAGGCGGTCGCCGCGGCGAGGAGGAAGCAAAGGATCAGAGTGTATTTTCTCATAGCGTTCGGAATATTTCACAAAAAAGGGTACGCACGACGCGCACCCCCGATAACAAATCCCTCGGAGTTATTTCTTCTCCGGTTTCGCAATGGTCTCGCGCATCTGCGTGTCGGCCATGATATTCTTCATCTTGTAGTAGTCCATGACCCCCAAATTGCCGTTGCGGAAGGCTTCAGCCATGGCCAGCGGCACTTCGGCCTCGGCCAGAATCACCTTGGCGCGGGCGTCCTGCGCCTTGGCCTTGTTCTCCTGTTCGAGGGCCACGGCCATTGCGCGGCGCTCCTCAGCCTTCGCCTGGGCGATGTTCTTGTCGGCCTGCGCCTGATCCATCTGCAACTGGGCGCCGATGTTCTTGCCCACGTCGATGTCGGCGATGTCGATCGAGAGGATTTCGAAAGCCGTTCCGGCATCGAGGCCCTTTTCGAGCACCACGCGCGAAATCGAATCGGGATTTTCGAGCACGATCTTGTGCGACGCCGCCGAACCGATCGACGAAACGATGCCTTCGCCGACACGCGCCAGCACGGTTTCCTCACCGGCTCCGCCGACCAGCTGCTTGATGTTGGCGCGCACCGTGACGCGGGCCTTGGCGATCAGCTGGATGCCGTCCTTGGCCACGGCGGCCACGGGAGGCGTATTGATGACCTTCGGATTTACGGACATCTGCACGGCCTCGAACACGTCGCGGCCCGCCAGGTCGATGGCCGTCGCCATCTTGAAATCCAGCAGGATATTGGCTTTCTGCGCCGAAACGAGGGCATGCACCACGTTCGTAACGTTGCCGCCGGCGAGATAGTGGGCTTCCAGTTCGTTGGGATTGAGCGAAAGGCCGGCTTTCGTGCTCTCGATCATCGAGGAGACGATCACCGAGGGCGGCACCTTGCGCCAACGCATCAGGACGAGTTGCAGCAGGCTGATGCGCACGCCCGACACCAGCGCCGAGAACCACAGTCCCACCGGGATGAAATAGAAGATGAGCCAGATCGCAAAGAGGCTCACGAAGACGATCAATACGATCATTCCTGCCTGTAAATCCATAGTGTAGTGTTGTTATTTGATAGTTTTGACGATAACGCTGAAATTCTCGAAGCCCACGACCTCGACATCGCGCTGCGGATCGACATAGGTTCCGAGCGACTTGGCCTCGTAGGTGCGTCCGCCGATCTCGACCTTGCCCATGGGCGAGAGGCGCGAGAGAGTCACGCCGCGGTCGCCGACCTGCAACTCCTCGGAGGGCAGGAGGGGCGTACTCGACGAGCGGATCTCCTGTTTGAGCGAAAAACGCTGCCATGTCTTCGCCCGTAGGGAGATGACCGTGACGACGAGCGACAGCGCCAGAATGATGACGATGACCAGAATCCCCGCCCCGGTCCCGAAGTCGCGGAAAGCGAGATAGACCGAACTTCCGTAGCAGACCAGCGCCAGCAGAGCGCCGATCGACACGCCGGGCAGCAGGACGAGTTCGGCCACCAGAAACAGCAGGCCGAAGAAAACGAGCAGTACGATATAGAATATCTCCATAAGGCTGTATAATATTGCAATAAAGGTAGGGAAATTTTTCGGTTATTCGGCGATCTCGGCGACTTTTATTTCCAATGCGGCGTCCGTTTGCCGTATGGCGTCGGCCAGCCGGTCGGCGACGGCCCTGTCGTCGAACGACCCGACGATGAAGAGCTGCTGTCCCACGCGGGAGAGTTCATAGCCCCCGGCCGCGGCGGCGATCACCTGCTTCACCTCGTCCGAAAGGGCGTCGGTCCCGGTGATCTCGACCCGATAGAGGAGCTTTTGCGAATCGGGTTCGAGCGACAGGTTGCGATACGCACCGTCGGTCCACACCACGATTTCGGGCCGCACGAAGCCGCGTTTTTTCAGCAGCGCCTGCGCCGCCTCGGCCTCGTCCAGCGTGGCGAAGCCACCCGTATAGTAGCACCACTTGCCGGCGTCGTTCACCAGATAGAAGAGCGGGTAGGCCCCCCGGAACGTCGCCGCGGCGCGTTTGGTGTTGTAAGTCCCCAGCAGGATGCGGTAAATCGTGCCGTTGGCGTAGACCTTGCATTCGGGGATCGGATGCTGGTAGGAGTATTTCGGCGTCGAAGAGAAAGCCACGCTGTCGTAGTCGAGGAAATAGCGCTCGGCGACATCGACCCGCGGCAGGCGGTAGTCGATCGCCTTCAGCTGCGCCGCCACGCCTTTCAGCGAATCGCGCGCGGCGTCCAGCCCCAAAACGCCGGCCACCGAAGCCTCATAATCGACGATCACCCGCTTGCGCAGCAGGTAGTCCACCACGGCGTCCGAAGCCGTCTCGCCCTGCAACGCCGACAACTGCCGCGCAGCCTCCGAGAGCTCCTCCTCCTCGCGGGCGAGAATATCCTCCTTGCCCATCTTGTCGAGCAGGTAGCCGTAAGCGTAGTTCTTGTTGTCGAAGATGTAGTTCCACGTCGCGGCCAGCGAGTCGGCCAGCACGCCGTTCATCCCCTGCAAAGTCTTGTAGCGTTCGTATATCTCGATGGATTCGGCCTCGGTCTGCACCGCGGCGTAGGATTCGGCCAGTTCGGAAAGCGTCCCGTGGTTGGCGAAATAGCGGTTGACATAGTCCACGGCCCGCATTTCCAACCGCTGGGCATTGCGCAGGGCCTCATAATCCCCGGCCGGGAGATGCTCGCGGAAGTAGAGATTGTCCACCAGATTGCGGACCTTCAGCGAATCGGGAACCGTCGCCGCAGGATCGGCCGCAGCGGGTCCCGCAGGCTGCTGGGCCGCACCGTTCAGGTTGGCCAGGACCCACTCCTGTTCGATGGTGTTGATGCGGTCGATCAGACGCCCTTTGGCGTTGCGGATCTCGAAAATCCGGCTCTCCTGCTGCAAAATCTCCTGCGAAAGCTCCTGACGCCGCGAAGGGTCCTCGCGCAGCCGCTGGCGCATGCGCTCCACGGCGTTCACGATCGAATCCTCGCGCAGCTGCAACTGCGCGTCCTCACGCAGCAGCGACATGTACTCCGCGTTGCCTTCCAGCCCGGCGATACGGGCCTCCACCTTCGGCTGCTGGGCATGCAGCGCACCGGCAGTCAGAAAAGCCGCGCCCAGCGCATATATGAAAACCTTGCGAAACATAGCTTGGGTCATCTCCACCATTTAATGAAAAAAATCTGTATCAGTCCGAAAATCTCCAGACGCCCCAGCAGCATCAGCAGCGAGTTGGAAACCTTGAACGCCGCGGGCATCGCCGAGAAGTTGTCCATCGAACCGACCTCTCCGAATCCGGGTCCGACGTTGCCCATCGAAGCCACGGCCCCCGAAAAGCTGGTCGTCAGATCGACGCCGAGCATCGTACCGAAAACCGTGCCGGCGAGAATGAACATCAGGTAAGTGACGATGAAAATCATCACCGAATGCAACGCCTCGTTCTCCTGGATCACGCCGTCGAGCTTGATGCGTATGACGGCGTTGGGGTGCTGCTGCTGGCGCAGGCGCGTGCGCATCATCTTCCCGGCCAGCACCAGCCGGTTGATCTTGATGCCTCCCGCCGTGGAGCCCGCACAGGAGCAGACGATCGACCCGAAGATCAGCAGGATGACGGCGAACGAGGTCCACGTATTGGAGTCGGCCGTGGCGAATCCCGTGGTGGTCACCACCGACACGAACTGGAACATCGCATAGCGGAACGACGCCGTCAGCGTGGGGTAGAGGTCCGCGGCATAGAGGCTCACGGCGATCAGCACACCCCCGGTCAGCAACATCCCCAGGTACCAGCGCGTCACCTCCGAGCGGAAAATGTTGTTGCGCTTGCCGGTCACCGTAGAGTAGATCAGTCCGAAATGGATACCGGCCGTGGCCATCGTGAAGATCAGGATCGTGTCGATCATCGGGCTGTTGAAATAGGCCACGCTGGCGTTCTTGGTCGAAAATCCGCTCGTGGCGCAGGCCGACATAGCGTGGCACAGCGAGTCGAACCAGTTCATGCCCGCCATTTTGAGCATCACGGTCGAAAGGATCGTCAACCCCACGTAGACCACCAGCAGAATCTGCACGATGATCTGCGACCGGTAGCGGTAGTTGTCCTTGGCCATCGTCGAGAGCTCCACGTTGGAGAGCATCATCTTGCTGCGGCCCATCGACGGCAGGATCACCAGCGCGAACATCACCACACCCATACCGCCGATCCAGGTCGAGGACATGCGCCAGAACTGCAATCCGCGCGGCAGGGCCTCGACATCGTTCAGGATCGTCGATCCGGTGGTCGTGAGGCCCGAAACGCTCTCGAACCACGCATTGACCAACGAAAACTCCCCGCCCCAGATCAGGTAGGGGAACATCGACACGACGCAGGCCACGAGCCACGCCCCCACGACGATGCAGAAGCCCTCCTTGTTGGTGATCTGCTCGCGCTTCTCGACGAAAATCAGCGGAAAAGCGCCCAGCAGGGCCGTGAGCAGCGAGGAGAGAAGCAGGGGATAGAATGCCGAATCCACGCCGCTGAGGTAGGAAATTCCCGCCGAAAGCAGCATGAACGTCGCAATGAAGAGCATCACGACTCCCACATACCGTAAGACCACATCTACCCGCATGGCGTCAGACTTTATTCTGTTTGGAAAGGTTTATGAGCGTCTCTATCTTCTCTTTGAGTTCCAGCACTTCGTCCTTGAAGTCGCCCTTGACGGCGAACGGCACACGGAACGCGAGCCAGTCGCCCAGCCCCTTGTTCATCCGTTCGATGGGCGTCACGCAGTAGAGCGACATGAAATAGAAGAGCATCAGCACGATGGCGATCATCACGGCCACCGAGATCAGCACCGGCGTAACGGCCCGGTAGGCGTTCTTCTTCATCTGCTCGGCGCGCGGCACCAGCGAACTCTGCGTCGAGGTCATGTAGCTTTTGATGGCGGCGGTCAGGCGGCCGTAGAGCACCTGGTACTCGTCGCTGTACCACCTGCTGCCGAGCGAATCGGCGCAGTTCGCGTCCACCGGAGCCGCCGTCCGGGCAGCGGCGCTTCCGGCCCCTCCGAAAGCGAGGAAATTGTCCGTCAGCAGACGCAGTTCGGTCGTGGCGAAGGCCAGCGAATCGAGGAACGATTTTTCGAGGGCCTCGCTCTGAGCCACCAGCAGCGTGTTTTCGAGCCGCTCCATACTGGTGCGGCAAAGGCTGTCGCACGACCGGTCGCCGAAGACCGAGAGTCTGATGAACGCAATGTTCTGCTCGTGGGCCGCGTCGAGCATCTCCTTGGCCAGTTCGATGTTGCGTTTGTTGGCCTTGAGAATCTCCCCCGTATCGCGGCTCAGGCGGCTCAGTTCGAGAAACGAGACCATCCCCGAAAAAAACAGCAGGCAGACGATGCTCAGAAACCCGACCGTCACCCGTTTGCGCATACCTGTCATAGCATTCAAAATTAACTTATCGGCAAAACCGCATCCTATATTCTGCAAATATAGTGATTAATCCCGGATTTCCCCCATCAGGTCGTGAGAATCGTCCATCGCACCGAGTTTCACGCGGCAGAGGGTGTTGACTTTCGCAGCGTCGTAGGGGGCTTTCACCCGCCGGTAGTTGCCCGTAAATCCGAACATCATGCCTCCACGGCGCGTGCTTTCGAAGAGCACCGTATCCTCCGTTCCGACGGCCCGGGCGCAGAAATCGCCGTGCAGACGGTCGCAGAGGCCCTCCAGCTCGGCCACGCGGGCCGTAGCCACCGACGGCTGCACCTTGCCGGGCAGATCGACAGCCGGAGTTCCGGGACGCTCCGAAAAGGGAAAGATATGCAGGAAAGCGGGCTCCAGCCCCGCCAGAAAATCATAGGTCGTGCGGAAATCGGCATCGGTCTCGCCCGGGAACCCGACGATCACGTCGATCCCGATAAAGGCGTCGGGCATCAGCCGCCGGACAGCCGCGATACGCTCGGCGAAGCGCGCCGTGGTGTAGCGGCGACGCATCAGCCCGAGTATCCGGTCCGAACCGCTCTGAAGCGGAATATGGAAGTGATGCATGAATTTAGGTGACGCTGCACAAAAGGCTATGATTTCGTCGGTTAGCAGATTCGGTTCGATTGACGAAATGCGGTAGCGCTCGATCCCCTCGACCTCGTTCAGCGCCCGCAGCAAGTCGATGAATTTCTCGCCCGTCGTGCGGCCGAAATCCCCCGTGTTGACACCCGTCAGCACGATCTCCTTCTGACCCGCCGCCGCGATCTGACGCGCCTCGTCCACGAGGTCGGCGATCGGGAGGTTGCGGCTCGATCCGCGGGCGTAATGGATCGTGCAATAGGAACAGCAGTAGTCGCAACCGTCCTGCACTTTCAGGAAAGCGCGCGTGCGGTCGCCGCTCGAAAAGGCCGCGAAGAACGACGTGAGCGAATCGGTGTCGCAGCTGTACACCTGCGCACGACCCTTTCCCGACAGTTCAACCACCCGTTTGAATAACTCGCCCTTATCGTTATTACTCAGCACAATATCGACGCCGTCTATCGCGGCTATCTCCTGCGGTTTCAGCTGCGCGTAACACCCCGTCACGGCGATGATCGCCCCGGGGTTGCGGCGGTGGAGCTTGCGGATCAGGTTGCGGCATTTCTTGTCGGCGTGCTCGGTCACCGAACAGCTGTTGATGACGCAGATGTCCGCTTCGGCCGTAGGGGCCACGCGGACGAAGCCGCCGCGCTCGAACTCACGGGCGAGGGTGGAGGACTCCGAAAAATTGAGCTTGCAGCCCAAAGTATGAAAATTGACTCTGCGAGGTTGCATAGATTCGTGTTTTTCCGGCACGAAATTACGAAAACTGTGCGAAAGGAGGAGGCGTTTCCGATAAAAAAGCGTAAATTTGCGCGCAATTAAAGAAGATGTATGGAATTTTTCAGCGACCTGGTTCAATACGGCTATCTCTCGAACGCACTCACGGCCTGCGTGCTTTCGGGCATAACGTGCGGGGTGATAGGAACCTACGTCGTCTGCCGCCGCATGGTGTTCCTCGCCGGAGGCATCACCCACGCCTCGTTCGGCGGACTGGGCATCGCTTTCTATCTGGGAGCGAACCCCATCGCCGGGGCGATGATCTTCGCCATACTCTCGGCGCTGGGCATCGAGTGGGCCGGCAGCCGCGGGCGCATCCGCGAGGACTCGGCCATCGGCATCATCTGGTCCGTCGGCATGGCCGTCGGGGCGCTCTTCATGAGCCTGCGCCCGGGCTACACCTCGGGCGACCTGTCGGCCTACCTCTTCGGCAGCATCGTGACCGTGACCGACAGCGATGTCGCGTCGCTGGCCGTGCTGACGGCCGTGATCGTCATCGGAGCCCTCGTGTGGCTGCGGCCCGTGATGTACGTCGCCTTCGACCGCGACTTCGCCCGCAGCCGGGGCATCCCGACGCGCGTGATCTCCTACCTGATGGCCGCGCTGGTCGCCGTGACGATCGTCCTCTCGATCCGCATCATGGGCATCGTGCTACTGATCTCGCTCGTGACGATGCCCGTGGTAATCGTCAACATGCTTTCGCGCTCGTACCGCACCATCGCTCTCGCAGCGCCCCTCGTGGCCGTCGCAGGCAACGCCGCGGGGCTCGTCGCCAGCTACAATTTCGAGGTTCCGCCCGGCGCCGCCATAATATTTACACTCACCCTTACGCTTATACTGGTAAAACTTGTATCTTTGCGTAGCAAAAAACAGCGAGCAGCCGCATGAAGACCATCCATAAACTCGTTCTGAAATCCTACCTGGGCCCGATGGTCCTCACGTTTTTCATCGTCATGTTCGTGCTGATGATGAACATCGTATGGCGCTACATCGACGAACTGGTGGGCAAGGGCCTCAGCGCCGGAATCATCATCGAGCTGATGACCTATTTCATGGCCAACATGATCCCGATGGGCCTGCCGCTGTCGATGCTGCTGGCGGCGATCATGACCATGGGCAACCTGGGCGAGAACTACGAACTGCTGGCCATGAAGTCGGCCGGCATGTCGCTGGTCCAGATCACCAAACCGCTCATCATACTGGTGGCGTTCGTCTCCGTCGGCAGCTTTTTCATCGGCAACAACCTCGTCCCGAACGCCAACAAGAAGCTGTACAGCACGCTCTACGACATCCGCCAGCAGAAACAGGCCCTCGAATTTCAGGACGGGCTCTTCTTCAACGGCATCGAGAACATGTCGATCCGCGTCAGCCGGCAGGAGCCCGACACGCACCTGCTCCACGACGTGCTGATCTACGACAACCGCGCCGCCAACGGCAACATGAACACCATCGTCGCCGATTCGGGATACATCCGCCTCTCGGACGACAAGAAATACCTGCTGGTGGACCTTTTCCACGGCGAGACCTACGAACAGACGCGCAACAGCCAGTGGTTCACCAAGAGCGCCCTGCGCCACCACACCTTCGACCTGCAAAAGCAGGTGATCCCGATGGAGGGATTCGCCCAGGGGCGCACCGACGCCGACCTCTTCTCGAACAGCCAGACCAAGAACATCCGGGAGTTGCAGCACGACATCGACTCGCTGGAAATCAAGGTCAACGCTGCCACGACGAGCTCCTACGAACCGCTGCTCAAAGAGCAGATTTTCGCACGCGACAACACCGTGCTGCCGCTGCCCGACAGCTTGCAGATCGACAAACGCCATTTCCGCGACATGCTGGCGCAGGACTCGATCGTCGGACTGCCGATGCGCGACAAGGAACGCATCTGGGATCAGGCCCGGACGCTGGCCAAGAATTCGCGCAACATGTTCGCGTTCGACGAATCGGCCGCCAAGGAGGCGCTCAACCAGCTCTACCGCTCGAAGGTCGAGTGGCACAAGAAAATATCGCTTCCAGTGTCGATCCTGATCTTCTTCCTGATCGGTGCGCCGCTGGGCGCCATCATCCGACGCGGCGGTCTGGGACTGCCGGTGGTGGTGTCGGTGATCTTCTTCGTGATCTACTATATCATCAGCCTGTCGGGCGAGAAACTGGCCAAAGAGGGCAACTGGGACGCCGTTTACGGCATGTGGCTCTCGACTTTCATCCTCACGCCGATCGCCATATACCTTACATACAAGGCCACCAACGACTCGGCGCTGCTCGACACGGACTGGTACGCCGGAAAGATCAAGGCGCTGAAGGACAGACTGACCCCGGGAATCAAAAAAACGATGAACGCGATAAAATTCAAACGAAATGGCAAAAAACACGATTCTGAATAGTGTGGAGGAGGTTATCGAGGACTTCCGCAACGGCAAGCCGGTGATCGTCGTCGATGACGAGGACCGCGAAAACGAGGGCGACTTCATCGTCGCCGCGGAGAAGATCACCCCCGAAATCGTGAATTTCATGCTCAAAGAGGGCCGCGGCGTACTGTGCGCTCCGCTGTCGGAGAAACGCTGCGCCGAGCTGGGCCTCAACATGATGGAGGAGAACAACACCTCGCTGCTGGGCACGCCCTTCACCGTGACGGTGGACCTGCTGGGCAACGGCTGCACCACGGGCGTCTCGATCCACGACCGCGCCGCGACGATCCGCGCGCTGGCCGACCCCGCGACGAAGCCCACCGACCTGGGCCGCCCGGGGCACATCAACCCCCTGCGCGCCCGCGACAAAGGCGTACTGCGCCGTCCGGGACACACCGAGGCGGCCGTAGACCTGGCCCGTCTAGCCGGATTGCAGCCTGCAGGCGCGCTGATCGAGATCATGAACGACGACGGCACGATGGCCCGCCTGCCGCAGCTGGTGGAGATCGCCAAAAAATTCGACCTGAAAATCATCTCGATCGCCTCGCTGATCGCCTACCGCCTCAAAGAGGAGTCGATCATCGAGAAGGGCGTGACCGTGCCCCTGCCGACGGAGTGGGGCGATTTCCGCATTACGCCGTTCCGTCAGAAGTCGAACGGCGTGGAGCACGTGGCCCTGACGAAAGGGGAGTGGGCGGAGGACGAACCCGTGCTGGTGCGCGTACACTCGTCGTGCGTCACGGGCGACATCTTCGGTTCGTACCGCTGCGACTGCGGCGAGCAGCTGCACCGCGCGATGCAGATGATCGAGAAGGAGGGCAAGGGCGCCGTCATCTATCTCAACCAGGAGGGGCGCGGCATCGGGCTCTGCAACAAGATCCACGCCTACAAATTGCAGGACGAGGGTCTGGACACCGTAGACGCCAACCTCCGGCTGGGTTTCAAGGCCGACGAACGCGACTACGGCGTGGGTGCGAGCATCATCCGCGAGCTGGGCATCCGCCATATGCGCCTGATGACCAACAACCCGCTCAAACGGGCCGGACTGGAGGGCTACGGACTCTGCATCGACGAGATCGTGCCCATCGTGATCGCCCCGAACCCCTACAACGAACACTATCTGGAGACCAAGCAGGAGCGTATGCACCACACGCTGGGACTGGAGAAAAAATAGATGATGAATCCGAAAGAAATACGCATCGTATTCATGGGCACGCCCGAATTCGCCGTGCCTTCGCTGCGGGCGCTCGTCGCCGGCGGCTACAACGTCGTGGGTGTGGTGACCGCGCCCGACAAACCCGCCGGACGGGGACAAAAACTCCATCAGAGCGAAGTCAAGACCGCCGCGCTGGAGCTGGGGCTTCCGGTCCTGCAACCCGAGAAGCTGAAAGCCCCGGAGTTCGTCGAAGCCATGCAGGCCCTGCGGCCCGATCTGGGGATCGTGATCGCCTTCCGGATGCTTCCCGAGGTGATCTGGGCCATGCCGCGGCTGGGAACCTTCAATCTCCACGCCTCGCTGCTGCCCCAATACCGCGGGGCGGCGCCGATCAACTGGGCGATCATCAACGGCGAAACCGAAACGGGCGTCACGACATTCCTGCTGAACCACGAGATCGACAAGGGCGGCATCATCGGACAGGTCCGGGTACCGATCCTGCCGGAAGACAACGTCGGCACGCTCTACGACAAGCTGATGACGACCGGCACCGCATTGGTCACCTCGACCGTGGACCGCATCGCCGCGGGGGACATCCGGCCCGTCGAACAGCAGCACATCGACGAATCGACGCTGCGGCCCGCTCCCAAGATCTTCAAGGAGGATTGCCGGATCGACTGGACGCTTCCGGGCCGGCGCATCGCGGATTTCATCCGCGGCCTGTCGCCGTATCCGGCGGCGTGGACCGAGATGTTCCGCGAGGAGGACGAAGAGCCGCAGAGTGCCAAAGTGTTCTCGGCGACCTTCGAGGCCGCGACCCACGGCCAGCCGTGCGGCACGGTCGAGAGCGACGGACGGACCTTTATCCGCGTGGCGTGCGCCGACGGATGGATCGTTCCCGGAGAGTTGCAGATAGCCGGCAAGAAACGGCTCGCGGTGCGCGACCTGCTGCTGGGCTGGCGCGACGTGAACCAATACAGATTCAAGAAATAACCCGATTCTCTGTCGCAAAACCGTCTTATTTATTCCGGCAACCGCACCCATCACGGTTGCCGGATAAAAAATACGCTGTCGAATGAAACTTCGCATGCAAACCCCCGAACGGCCGGACTTACCCAACGACCGGACCGCCCGTTATGAAAGGGCAGCGACCTACCTGCTGCTGACGCTGGCCTTCTACATCACCCTGACGATCGTAGACGAGGTATGGCTCATCCGCCATCACCACTATTTCGCCATCTGGGCCCGGCGCGCCGCCGACGCCATGCTGCTGGCGCTTCCCGTCTGGTTCCTGCACCGGAAACGATGGCTGTTTCCCTGGATCGTGCTGGTCAACCTCTACCTGCTGTCGAACGTCTGGTATTACCGCATTTATTACAGCATCATGCCGCTGAACTCCTACCTGATGGTGAACAACCTCCGGGGGCTCGGTCCGAGCATCTGCGCCTCGATGCGGGCTTCGGACCTGTGGATCGTGCTTCCGTCCGTCTGTTTCGCCGCCGGATACTCCCTTTTCGGCCGCCGGATACCGGGAGGGGGGGGGAAATGCCGCCGTGCCGCGGGATGTGCCGCCAGCCTGCTGCTGATCGTCGTCACCGTCATCCCGCCGTACTTCAACGACCCCAATGAGTTCAAGCACCCCTGGCCCTGGTACCGGAATGAAATCATGCTGGGACTCCACAAATACGGTCTGATCGGCTATTGGTCCTATCAGATCGCCTATCTGCACGGCTGCTCGTCCGAGGAGGCCGAATACGCCGCCCGGTTCGTCGAAGCCGCAGAGCGGCGCGCCTCCCGGGAACCGCTCACGGAAGACCACCGCAAAAACCTGATCGTCGTGCTGGCCGAATCGTTGGGCAGTTGGCCGATCGGACTGGAAATCGACGGCACGGAAGCGACCCCATTCATGAACTCGCTGGCCCGGGACACGAGCGTGCTCTACTTCCCGCGGGTGCTGCCGCAGGTGAAGGACGGGCGGTCGTCCGACGCCCAACTGATGCTCAACACCGGACTGCTGCCGCTCGAAAGCGGGGCCGCGGCCAGTCTGTACGGCTGCCGGAACACCTATCCTTCGTTACCCAAAGCGCTGGCCCGGAGAGGGTATACCTCCGCATCGCTGATCTGCGATTCGCGCCATTACTGGAACCAGGAAGCCACCACGAAGAGTTACGGATTCGACAGATATCATTACGAACTGAGCCGCGGACCGATGCGCCGCGCCGATGAAGAGCTCTACGAAAACGGACTCGAAATTCTGAAGGAACTGCCGCAACCGTTCTATGCCCAGCTGGTCACGATGTCGGGACACGGACCGTATGCGAAGTCGGATCTCGAAAGCCCGCTGAACAATGCCGAAATCCCCGACGAAGAAGCCAAATATTATCTGGTCGCCACACAGTACGTGGACCGCTGCCTCGGCCGGTTCATCGACTCGCTCAAAACATGCGGGCTTTACGACAGGAGCATCATCGTCATCATGGGCGACCACGACTCCATCACCCGCAACCAATACGAAGGGCGCAAAAAACGGGAGCTGAGCGACCGCTACATCCCGCTCTTCATCCTCAATGCGCCGCTGAAAGCCGAAACGGGGAAGGTCATCGCACAGATCGACATCTATCCCAGCCTGCTGGACCTGATGCACGCACAGGATTACGATTTTCACGGATTGGGCGAAAGCGTCTTCCGCCGCCAGAGCGACTGTGCAGCCGACCACTCGGAAGGCTGGGTGGGCGGCAACCGCAGCGATTCGGTCCGGCAATACCGGAAAGAGCTGTGGCGGGTTTCGGACATCCTGCTGCGGACCGACTATTTCGAATCCCGGCTCTGAAACGAAAGAGGCGCCCCGAAACGGGACGCCTCCTTCATTTTTCCGGCCTATTTGCCGATCTTCTTCTCGATCTCCTCCTTCGGGAGCGGCTTGGTGCAGAAGAACCAGTCGTAGCACTTGGCCCCTTCGGGAATCTTCTCCTGATCGTCGCCCTTCATCGGCACGATCACCTCGTCGCCCGGATTCCAGTCGGCAGGCAGCGCGATGCCGAAAGCGTCGATGGTCTGCAAGCCGACCAGCACCCGTCTGATCTCGTCGAAATTGCGGCCCAGCGCCAGCGGATAATAGATCATCGCCCGCAGCACGCCTTTCGGATCGACGAAGAAAACGGCCCGCACGGCTGCCGTCTGGCTTTCGCCGGGCTGGATCATGCCGTAGAGCGACGCCACCTTCATCGACACGTCGTCGATGATCGGGAACTCGACCTTCACGTTCTTCATGCCCTTGTACTCGATCTTCTCACGGATGGTCTTCAGCCATGCGATATGGCTGTTGCGGCTGTCCACGGACAAGCCCACCAATTCGCAGTTCAGCGCCCGGAACTCCGCGGTACGGGCTCCGAACGTCAGTATCTCGGTCGTACAGATCGGAGTAAAGTCGGCAGGGTGGCTGAACAGAATCACCCATTTGCCTTTGTAATCGTCCGGGAAGCTGATCTTCCCCTTGGTGGTCATGGCCTCGAATGCCGGAACGGGTTCGCCCAGACGCGGCATCTGCTGTTCGTTCTTTTCCATAGTCTGAAATTTTGATGTTAATGACCGGGCACGCAAAATCAATGCCCCGCATCCGCAAATTCTTCGTCGTACGCTAAGATAATAATTTTAAGAATATGTTATTCACCGATTTACGTTCCTGCACGGATCGGTCTACACAAACGGCGGATTCGCTTACGACCGCAAAAGGCAACAAATACGTCCGGTCCGAAAAATGCGAAAAAGCGGCATTCGGAGACTTCACTTTTTGAAATTATTCGTATATTTGTTCGAATAACTCTAAAAAGCGTTGCCTATGGATATTATATAGTAATGATTAACTTATTCGAAACACACGTACCGTCTCCGCACTAAAAGCGCCGGTACATACATATAAAAAGCGTTAGCTTTACGTCTTTGCATATCGAAATCTGGAAAATTTCAAATTGTGGCAAAAGAAGTGAAGTTGATGCTCACGTCTATGGCGTGGGCTTCACTTATATTATTGCCACAAGGTATTCCAGAACCTCGATATGCGATGATAAAAGTTTTGTCCCACGTTTTTTATATGCCTATTCCAATCAAATACCTCCGCAGGGACACGGGCATATATCACCCCAATAAATGAAACGTATCGGGATTCTTCTCTGCTCTTCAATCTTGATGAGTTCTTGTGCATCAATTTTTTGCGGATCAAAAGCCAAAGTCGTATTCGATAGTGAAGTAGCCGAAAAAGCAACCCTTACAATCGACGGCCGAAAACACCTGAATGTCACTTTTCCCTACACAACCAAAATCAGACGCGGATTCGACGAAACGTTCGTGACAGCCGAAACCGCAAACTACACGGCAGAACCGATCATCATCAACAAAAGTTTCAACGCTGTATCGGTCATCAATCTGCTCGACATACTCGGATGGGGAATAGACGCTGCGACCGGAGCCATCACAAAGCCGGAATTCAAATTCTACCAGATCGACTTCCAACCCAAAGTCGAAAAATCGGAAAAACAGTAATTCCCCGAACCTCATGAACACGACAACGCCCGGCCGGAAGGTCGGGCGTTGCAACTGTGCTATCCTGCAAAATCAGCGGACCTTGCGGATGATCTCGCCGCCGTGGCGGATGGCCTCTTCATTGGCCGGGAGCATCTTCCACGCACGTTCGGGAAGCGACTTTTTCAACCCGACCATCACATTCTCCATCTCGACCACGGGGCGCACTTTCAGATACCCGCCCAGGATCATCGTGTTGAACAGCTTGGCCTGGCCCATCTTCGCACACTCGGCCGTGGCGTCGATCGCATAGACCTCGATGTCCTTGCGCACCGGATGGCGCGTGATACCGTTCGTGTCGTAGATCAGCACGCCGCCGGGCCGGACCATCGGCTCGAACTTCTCCATCGACTGCTGGTTCAGAATGATCGCCGTATCGAATTCATGGGCGATAGGCGAGGAGATCTTCCGGTCGGAGAGGATCACCGTCACGTTGGCCGTGCCGCCGCGCATCTCGGGACCGTAGGAGGGCATCCACGTCACCTCGAAATCCTGCATTACACCCGAGTAAGCCAGAATCTTACCCATCGAGAGGACGCCCTGTCCTCCGAATCCTGCAATTATCAACGTCTCTTTCATAGCCTTACTCCTTTTTAACGTCCTTGATGTCGCCCAGCGGGTAGAAGGGCAGCATGTTCTCCGCGAGCCACTGGTTCGATGCCACGGGCGAGAGTTTCCAGCCGCTGTTGCAGGTCGAAACGACCTCCACGAGCGAGAAGCCGTTGCCGGCCATCGCATTTTCGAACGCCTTGCGGATCGCCTTCTTGCATTTGCGCACGTTAGCCGCCGTATGCACGCTCTGGCGTGTGATGTAAGTGGCGCCGTCGAGGTGGGCCATCATCTCGGCGATCTTGTAGGGGTAGCCGTTCAGCCGCGGATCACGTCCGTAGGGGGTCGTCGCGGTCTTCATGCCCAGCAGGGTGGTCGGGGCCATCTGGCCGCCGGTCATGCCGTAGATCGCATTGTTGATGTAGATGGCCACGATATTCTCGCCGCGCGCCGCCGCATGGATCGACTCCGCCGTGCCGATGGCCGACAGGTCGCCGTCGCCCTGATAGGTGAAGACCATATTCTGCGGGTAGAGCCGCTTCACGGCCGTCGCAACGGCCAGCGCGCGTCCGTGCGCCGCCTCGATCCAGTCGATGTCGATATAGTTGTAGGCGAACACCGAACAGCCCACGGGCGAAATGCCCACGGTCTTCTCCGCGAGTCCCATCTCCTCGATGACCTCGGCGACGAGTTTGTGCACCGTGCCGTGGCTGCAACCGGGGCAGTAGTGCATGACATTGTCGGTAATGAGCGCCGGTTTCGTATAAACCAGATTCTCCTTTTTGATTTCAACCTCTGCCATCGTCTTTTACTTTTTAATCAGTTTTTCCTTGAGCGCGTCGAGCACCTCGTCGGGATTGAACATCATGCCGCCCTGACGCCCGTAATGCTCGACGGGGGCCTTGCCGTTGACGGCCAGCCGCACGTCCTCGACCATCTGCCCGGCGTTCAGCTCCGCGGAAAGGAAGCCCTTGACACCGCGGGCCGCCAGTTCGGCGATCTGCTTCTTGGGGAAAGGGTAGAGGGTGATCGGGCGCAGCAGGCCGACTTTCAGACCCTCGGCGCGGGCCATTTCGACCGTCGCCGAGCAGATGCGGGCCGACGAACCGAATGCCACGATCACGTAGTCGGCATCGTCGCACTCGATGGCTTCGTAGCGCACCTCGTTCTCTTCCAGAGCCTTGTATTTCTCCTGCAACCGTTTGTTGATGACCTCCATCTTCTCGGACTGCAATTCGAGCGAGGTCACGATATTGCGCGGACGACCGGCGGGTTTTCCCTGCGCGGCCCACGAACCGCACTCGGCTTTCAGCTCCTCGTCGGTCCTGCGCGGACGCTGGGGAGCCAGCACGACCTTCTCCATCATCTGTCCGATGGCTCCGTCGGCGAGAATCAGCGCCGGATTGCGGTATTTGAACGCCAGGTCGAAAGCCTCGGCCACGTGGTCGTGCATCTCCTGCACGGAGTTCGGAGCCAGCACGATCAGGTGGAAATCGCCGTGGCCGCCGCCCTTGCAAGCCTGGAAATAGTCGCCCTGCGAAGGCTGGATCGTACCCAGACCCGGACCGCCGCGCTGGCAGTTGACGATCAGGCAGGGGAGTTCGGCGCCGGCCAGATAGCTCAGCCCCTCGGACATCAGGCTGATGCCGGGGCTCGACGACGAAGTCATCACCCGCTTTCCGGTCGAGGCGCCGCCGTAGACCATGTTGATCGAAGAGATCTCCGACTCGGCCTGCAACACCACCATCCCCGTGGTTTCCCACGGTTTGAGCTCCATCAGGGTCTCCATCACCTCCGACTGCGGGGTAATGGGGTATCCGAAATATCCGTCGCAACCGTAGCGGATCGCCGCATGGGCGATCACCTCGTTGCCTTTCATCAGTTTCACTTCCTTCTCTGCCATAGCCTATTCGAATTTTTGACGATAAACCGTGATGACGCTGTCGGGGCAGATCACCGCACACGAAGCGCAACCCGTGCAGGCATCGGGATTCGCCATCCACGCCACCGGGTAGCCCTTGCTGTTCACCTCTGCCGACAGGGCGAGCACGTCGCACGGACAGGCCGAGGCGCAAACCCCGCACCCTTTGCAGCGCTCCTTATCGACGACGATTGTTCCTTTGATTTTAGCCATAACGCCGTAATATTGTTAAGTTGCTTACAAATATACAAAAAATTCCATGCCTCGACTTGTTTTTCGTTATAAAAAATCGCCATTCCGTGATAAAACAACGCCCCGAAAAAAGAGCCGCCTCATCGGGCAGCTCTTTTTCAATTATTTATCTTCGAACGAATGGATCACCACTCCCGAGCGGAGCTTGGGTTCGAACCACGTCGTCTTCGGAGGCATGATGTTGCCCGTGTCGGCGATGTTGATCAACTGCTGCATCGAAACGGGGTAGAGGGCGAACGCCGCTTTCATCTCCCCGCTGTCCACGCGCCGTTTCAGCTCGCCGAGGCCGCGGATGCCGCCCACGAAGTCGATCCGCTTCGAGGTGCGCAGATCCTTGATGTCCAGAATCTTGTCCAGCACCAGATTCGACAGCACCGTGACATCCAGCACGCCGATCGGATCGTTGTCGTCGTAGGTGCCCGGCTTGGCCGTCAGACTGTACCAGCGGCCGTCGAGGTACATCGAGAAATTGTGCAGGGCCGAGGGGCGGTACTCCTCCGCGCCTTTATCCTCGACCGTGAACGACTCTTTCAGTTTTTCGACGAGCTCGGCGGGCGTCAGGCCGTTCAGATCCTTCACCACACGGTTGTAGTCGATGATGCGCAGCTGGTTGGCCGGGAAGGTCACGGCCAGGAAATAGCAGTACTCCTCGCAGCCCGAGTGGTTCGGATTCTTCGCACGGCACTCCGCACCCACGCGGGCGGCGGCAGCCGTGCGGTGGTGCCCGTCGGCGACGTACAGCGCCGGAATACCCGCGAAAATCTCCGTGATGCGGTCGTTGGTCTTCCGGTCGCGGATCACCCACAGCTGGTGTCCGAAGCCGTCGGCGGCCGTGAAATCGTACTCCGGAGCGTTGTTCTTCACCACATTGGCGACGATGGCGTCGATCTCGGCGTTGTCGGGGTAGGCGAAGAACACCGGCTCGATGTTGGCCTGCTGGTTGCGGACGTGGATCATGCGGTCCTCCTCCTTGTCGGGGCGCGTCAGCTCGTGCTTCTTGATGGCTCCCGAAAGGTAATCCTCGAAGTGGCAGCACATCGCCAGTCCGTATTGCGTGCGCCCCTCCATCGTCTGCGCATAGATATAATAGTACTCCTCGGGGTCCTGCCGGAGCCATCCCTCGGACTGCCATTTGCGGAAATTCTCCACCGCCTTTTCGTAAACCGGCTCGGAATGCTCGTCGGCGATGGGCTCGAAATCAATCTCGGGCTTGATGATGTGCAGCAGCGAACGCTCCGTCGCCTCGCTTTTCGCCTCGGCGGAATTCAGCACGTCGTAGGGACGCGACGCCACCTCGGCGGCATGTTCTTTCGGCGGACGGACCGCACGGAAAGGTTTTATTCGTACCATAAAGTTATCGTTTTAGGCGAAAAAGGCGGGCGTTTCCGCACCCGCCTCTTTCCGATTATACATATCGACTATTTGTTGACCTGGAAACGGGTGTTGCCGTTTTTCAGGAAGTCCACGATCTGGCTGGCAGCAGCCAGACCGGCATTGATGTTGGCCTCGGCGGTCTCGGCGCCCATCTTCTTCGCCGTGGCGAAAACCCGCTTGCCGAACTTCTCGTCCAGCTCGGCCTGATTGCCGGCGGCGATGTCGGTGATGTATTTCAGGTCCTCGCGCTCGGTCAGGGCACGCACCAGACCGGCTTCGTCGATCACCTCCTTGCGGGCGGTGTTGACCAGCGTGGCCCCCTTGGGCATCGACATCAGCAGGTCGTAGCCGATCGAGCCTTTGGTCTGCTCCGTGGCGGGAATGTGCAGCGAGAGGAAGTCGGACGCCTTGTAAAGCTCCTCGACCGTCGCCACTTTCTTCACGCCGTCGGCCTCGAAGACCGCCTCGTCGGCGATGAACGGATCGTATGCGACAACATTCATGCCCAACGCCTTTCCTTTGCGGCCCACCAGCTTGCCGACGTTGCCGTAGGCGTGGATGCCGAGGGTCTTGCCCTGAATCTCCGAACCCGTGCCCGGAGTGAAGCGGTTCCGCGACATGTAGATCATCATGGCCAGCGCCAGTTCGGCCACAGCGTTGGAGTTCTGCCCCGGGGTGTTCATCACCACGATGCCCCGCGCCGAAGCCGCTGCAAGGTCCACGTTGTCGTAACCCGCACCGGCACGGACCACGATTTTCAGGTTCTTCGCCGCGGCGATGACCTCGGCGGTCACCTTGTCGCTGCGGACGATGAGCGCATCCGCATCGGCCACGGCTTCCAGCAACTCGCTCTTGTCGGTGTATTTTTCGAGCAGCGCCAGTTCATAGCCGGCATTCTCCACGATCCCGCGGATTCCATCGACGGCCTTTTTGGCAAAAGGCTTCTCCGTTGCAACCAGTATTTTCATAGTATCGATCAATGACGTAAAATAAATATCCTGTTCTCTCTTCGTCTCCCGCATCAACGGGACGATGGTCGGGCACATGGCCTATTTCGCGTGTTTCTGCGCGAACTCCTGCATGCAGGCCACCAGCGCCTCGACGCTCTCCTTCGGAAGGGCGTTGTAGCACGACGCGCGGAAACCGCCCACCAGACGGTGCCCCTTGATGCCGACCATGCCGCGCTCCTTGGCAAAGGTCATAAACTCGTCGGCGAGACCCTCGTAGCCCTCGGCCATCACGAAGCAGATATTCATCAGCGAGCGGTCCTCCTTCACGACCGTGCCGCGGAACAGCGGGTTGCGGTCGATCTCGTCGTAGAGCAGGGCGGCCTTCTCCTTGTTGCGGCGGTAGATTTCGGGAACGCCGCCGATCGACTTGAGCCATTTCAGGGTCTCCTTCAGAACGTAGATCGGGAAGACGGGCGGCGTGTTGAACATCGAGTTGTTCTCGACATGGGTGCGGAACGACACCATCGTCGGCAGGTCGCGGACGATCTTGTCGAGCATGTCCTCGCGGATGATGCCGAAAGCCACGCCCGCAGGCGCCAGGTTCTTCTGCGCGCCGCCGTAGATCATGGCGTATTTCGAAACATCGACCGGACGGGAGAGGATGTCCGACGACATGTCGGCGATCAGGGGCACGGGCGACGCGAGGTCCTCGTGGTACTCCGTACCGTAGATCGTATTGTTGGAGGTGATATGCACATAATCCAGGTCGGCCGGAATGGCGAATCCCTTCGGGATGTAGGTGAAGTTCCGGTCCTCGGACGAAGCCAGCACCTCGACCTCGCCGTAACGCTTGGCCTCCTTGATGGCCTTCTTCGACCACACGCCCGTATTCACATAACCGGCTTTCTTGCCCAGGAAGTTCGCGGGGATTTCATAAAAATAGGTACTTGCACCGCCGCCCAGATAGATGATCTTGTAGTTGTCCGGAATATGGAGCAACTCCCGGAAAAGCTGGTCGGCTTCCTCCATCACGGCGTCGAAATCCTTCGTCCGGTGGGAGATCGAAAGCAGCGAAAGCCCCGATCCGTTGAAGTCGAGAATTGCCTTGGCCGCATTTTCGATGACCTCGTCCGCCAGGATGGAAGGTCCCGCATTGAAATTGTGCTTTTTCATAATGATTTCGTATGTGATTTGAATGATCTGATACCCAACTGTTAGTTTGCTAACACAAATATAAAGAAAAAAATTTTATAAACGCAAAGATAGCCAAATAAATTTCATTCCATAAGCGGAACGCGCCTCATTTTGGATAGTTTTTATTAATTTTGCCGGAAATATCAAGTTCCGGCACCATATGGTAAAATCAATGACCGGCTTCGGCAAGGGCGAAGCCACACTCCAAAATAAACGGATCACGGTCGAGATCCGTTCGCTCAACTCCAAGCAGCTGGACCTCTCGCTGCGGCTTCCGGCGATCTACCGCCAGTCGGAGTACGAACTCCGCAACATCATCGCCCGCACGATCCAGCGGGGCAAGGTCGATGTCTTCGTCTCGGTCGAGTCGCAGTCCGTCGAAACCTCGGCCCGCATCAACCGCGAGGTGTTCCGCGAATACCTCCGGCAGATGAACGACACGCTCGCGTTCGCAGGCATCGACGCCGATTACGACGCCATCCTGCCGGTCATCATGCGCCTTCCGGACGTGGTGGCCACCGAATCCGAAGCCATTTCGGAGGAGGAGCACGCCGCGCTGATCGCCGCAGCGGAGGCCGCCGCCGCACAACTCGACGCATTCCGCACACAGGAGGGAGCGATCCTGATCGCCGACCTGCTGCGCCGCGTGGAGCTGATCGAGCGGTACCGCGACGAAGTGGTGCCGTTCGAGAAGGCCCGCACGGAGACCATCCGGACGCGCATCCTCGACAATCTGGCGAAACTCCCCGTCGAAGTGGACCGCAACCGGCTGGAGCAGGAGATGATCTTTTACCTCGAAAAGCTCGACATCACCGAAGAGAAAGTGCGCCTGACGAACCATTGCAAATATTTCCGCGAAGTGGCCGCAGGGGAGGAGGGCGCAGGCCGCAAATTAGGTTTCATCGCCCAGGAGATGGGCCGCGAGATCAACACGATGGGGTCGAAGGCCAACGAATCGAACATCCAGATTCTCGTCGTCAAGATGAAGGATGAATTGGAAAAGATCAAAGAACAGGTATTGAATATCTTGTAATCACCCCGATTACAAGATATTCCTAATTAAAAATTAAGAATGAAGAATTAAATTTCCATTCGACGAAACATCCCCGGGAACAAGCAATTTTTCATTTTTAATTTTTCATTTTTAATTATAAGATGGGTAAGGTAATCATCTTTTCGGCCCCGAGCGGCTCGGGCAAAACCACGATCGTCCGGCATCTGCTGGAACGCTACCCCCAGTTGGAATTCTCCGTATCGGCGACCAGCCGCGCACCCCGCGGACAGGAGCGCGACGGGGTGGACTACTATTTCCTCTCGCAGGAGGAGTTCGCCAAGGCCGTGGCCGAAAACCGCTTCGTGGAGTGGGAGGAGGTCTACAAAGGCACCTGCTACGGCACGCTGCGCAGCGAAGTCGAACGCATCTGGGCCAAGGGCCACGTGATCGTCTTCGACGTGGACGTGATCGGCGGCATCAACCTCAAGCGCATCTTCGGCGACGACGCCTGCTCGGTGTTCATCATGCCGCCCTCGATCGAGGAGCTGCGCCGGCGGCTCGTCGGCCGCGGCACCGACGCTCCGGAGGTGATCGAACGTCGCGTGGCCAAGGCCGAATTCGAACTGACGAAAGCCCCGGAGTTCGACCACGTGGTCGTCAACGACTGCCTCGAAGAGGCCGTGGGGGGCACCTGCGGCATCCTCGACCAATTTATCGCGCGGTAGGATGAAACGGGTGATGCTCTATTTCGGGTCGTTCAACCCCGTGCACAAAGGCCATATCGCGCTGGCGGAATACGCCGTCCGGCAGGCGCTGTGCGACGAAGTCGTGCTGATCGTCTCGCCGCAGAGCCCCTACAAGGCCGCCGACGAACTGGCCCCCGAAATGGACCGTTTCGAAATGGCCGAAATCGCCTGCGCGGCCTCGGAATACCCCGACCGGATCAAACCTTCGGTCGTGGAGTTTCTGCTTCCGAAACCCTCATACACAATAGATACCCTGCGTTACCTGAAGGAGAACTTCGGGTCCGGCATGGAGTTCTCGATCCTGATGGGCAGCGACCAGATCGCCCGGCTCGACGGCTGGAAGGAGTACGAAAAAATCCTCGAATATCCCGTCTACGTCTACCCGCGGCGCGACAAGCCGGCGAAAGGATTCGAGGGACGCATCACGCTGCTGACGGACGCCCCTTTGCAGGATTTCGCCTCGACGGACGTGCGCGACCGCATCGGGCGGGGCGAGGACACCTCGGAGATGCTCGACGAGGGCGTCGCAGCCTACATCCGCCGCAAAGGGCTGTGGAGCCCCGCATCGCGCATCGCCGCCCTCACGGCACGGATCGCCGAAGCCCCGGACGATACGGAGCTCTACATCGAGCGCGGCAGACTCCATTACCGGCTGGGCGAGTGGGGCCCGGCCCTCAACGACTTCAACCGCGTGCTGGCGCTCGACGACGGACACGTCGAGGCCCGGCAGTTCGCCCGGATGGTGCAGGAAATACTGGAATTCAGATACAAAGACATATACAACCCCTGAAATGACACGTTTGAAGATAGCCCTCCTGGCCGGCGGAGATTCGCCCGAGCGGGAGATCGCCCTCCAGAGCGCCGCGCAGATCGAAGCGGCCCTCGACCACTCGAAATACGACATCACGGTCGTCGATCTCCACGGCCGCGACTGGCACCACACGACGCCCGACGGCCGCCAATGGCAGGTGGACAAGAACGACTTTTCGATCACCGTAGACGGTGAACGAAAATCGTTCGACTATGCCCTCATCATCATCCACGGCACGCCCGGCGAGGACGGCAAGCTGCAAGGATACCTCGACATGATGGGCATTCCCTATTCGTCGTGTCCGATGACCTCGTCGGTCATCACCTTCGACAAAATCACCACCAAACGCACGCTGGCGGGCCGTGTCAACCTCGCACGCGAAATTTTCCTGCGCCGGGGCGAGGCGTTCGACGCGTCGAAAATCGTCGAGGAACTGTGCATACCGCTTTTCGTAAAACCCAACGCCAGCGGTTCGTCGTTCGGCGTGACGAAGGTCCACACCCCGGAGGAGCTGCCCGCAGCCATCGACGCGGCATTCGCCCAGGGCGACGAAATTCTGATCGAGGAGTGCATCACGGGCCGCGAAATGGGCTGCGGAATCCTGATCGCCGGCGGGAAGGAGTACATTTTCCCCATCACGGAGATCGTTTCCAAAAAGGATTTCTTCGACTATCAGGCCAAATACACCGCCGGGTATTCCGACGAAATCACCCCGGCGGACATCACCCCCGAGGTCAAAGCCGAACTGAACCGCATGACCCGCGAAGCCTACAAAACCTGCCGCTGTGCAGGAGTCGTAAGGGTCGATTTCATCGTAACCCCCTCCGGAAAGCCCTACTTCATCGAGCTGAATTCGATTCCCGGCATGAGCGCCGGAAGCATCGTCCCCAAGCAGGCCCGCGAAATGGGCATGTCGCTCGGGGAACTCTACGACATCATCATCGCCGACACGTGCCGCAAATGATCGAAATCGACGACAAGATCGTAAGCGCCGACCTGCTGCGCGAATGCTTCGCCTGCGACATCGCGCAGTGCAAGGGCATCTGCTGCGTCGAGGGCAATGCCGGGGCGCCGCTCGAAGCGGAAGAGGTGGAGATCCTCGAACGCGAATACCCCAATTACAAACCCTGCATGACGCCCGAAGGCATCGAGGCCGTCGAACGGCAGGGTTTCATGGTCGTGGACGAAGACGGCGACCTGACCACGCCGCTGGTGAACGATGCCGAATGCGCCTATACCTATACGGAGAACGGCGTGACGCTCTGCGCCATCGAAAAGGCGTGGATGGAGGGCAGAACCCCGTTCCGCAAGCCGATCTCGTGCCATCTGTATCCGATCCGCCTGATGCGCTTCTCGAACGGCACCGTGGGGCTCAACTACCACCGCTGGTCGGTGTGCGCCCCGGCCCGCCGGTGCGGCGCGAAGTTAGGCATCCCGGTCTACAAGGCCCTTCGGGAGCCGATCGTCCGCCGCTTCGGCGAGGAATTTTACAAGGCGCTGGAAGCGGCCGAAGAACTGATCAGACAACAATAGAAGACTATGAAAAAATACCTGTTGACACTTGCGGCCCTCTCGCTGGTCCTCACCTCGGCGGCCCGCAAACCTAAAAACGCGCGCACGCAAACCGCCGCGAAAAACAGCGAAGTCGCCATTGCCGATTCGCTCCTGGCCGTGACGGCCCGGCAGGCGTCGCTGATCGACTCGCTCCGCAGCCTCGTCGTCGCCGAACACACCGCCGGGGAACTTTCGGGAGACAGGAACGAAGCCGAAGAGACCGAAGAACCCGTCGTCAGCCCCGAACAGGCCGCCGCAGACTCCGTCGCCGCATTGCAGCTACGGCTGCGGCCCACGAAGATCGAATCCATCTTCGACACCAACGGGCTGACCGTGATCGACACCCTCGCAACGGACAACGACGCCGTGCAGGTGATTCTTTACAGCAACAATTCGTGGAAATACGTCCGCAACCGCGAGATCGCCAAGGACAGCACCATCTTCGAGAAATACTGGGACACGACGACGCTCTTCCCTTACCGGGAGGTCGATATGTCGGGCATGCCCAAATCGGTGGTCATCGACCTCGTGGATTCGCTGACCTGCTACCACTGTCCCTATCAGGGCACGGTGCATCCGCACGGAAAATACGGTCCGCGGCGCCGGCGCCAGCACCAGGGCGTGGACCTGCCGCTCAAAACAGGCGACCCGGTCTACGCCACCTTCTGCGGCCGCGTGCGCATTTCGCAGTACAACAAGGGCGGCTACGGCAACCTCGTCATCATCCGCCACGACAACGGGCTGGAGACCTACTACGGACACCTCTCGGAGCGCATGGTGGAACCCGGACAATGGGTCGAGGCGGGACAGATCATCGGTCTGGGCGGCTCGACGGGACGTTCGACGGGGCCCCATCTCCATTTCGAAACCCGCTACTACGGGCAGTCGTTCGACCCCGAGCGTCTGATCGACTTCAAGAACGGCACGCTGAGCCGCGAGACGTTCCTGCTGAAAAAGTCGTTCTTCAGCATCTACTCCAACGCGGGGCAGGATTTCGAAGACGAAATCGCCAACGAGGAACAGGACAAGAAGGAAGCCGCCGAAAAAGCGGCCATGAAATACTACAAGATCCGTTCGGGCGATACGCTGGGCGCCATCGCACGCCGTCACGGCACGACGGTGGCAAACCTCTGCCGGCTGAACGGCATCAAATCGACCACCATCCTGCGCATCGGACGTTCGCTGCGGGTGCGGTAACACGGAGTGAAACTCACCGACTCCACCCGAATGATACCCAAGACAATCCATTTTTGCTGGCTGGGGAGGGGTAAATACCCTGAGCGGGTCCGGCAGTGCATGGAATCGTGGCGCGAGATACTGCCCGGTTACGAGATCGTCCGCTGGGACGAGAGGCGTTTCGACGTGAACTCCGTACCCTGGGTCCGGGAAGCGGTCGAGCGCAGAAAATACGCCTTTGCCGCCGACTACATCCGCCACTATGCGCTCTATCACGAGGGCGGCATCTACCTCGACACCGATGTCGAAGTGCTCAAACCGTTCGATGACCTACTCGACGCCGAAATGTTCGCCGCCATAGAGACCGAAGAATCGGTGCTGGCCCGCAATGTCGCCGAAGGCCGCATTTCGGAAACGGGGGAGGTGCTGACGGACGGACTGTTTCCGGACATGGGATTGGGATTGCAATCGGGTGCGTTCGGCGTCGCGGCGGGCCATCCTTTCACCCGACGCTGCCTCGACTGGTACGAAAGCCGCCGTTTCGTATGCGAAGACGGAACGCTTTACGACAAGATCATCGCGCCCGACATCATGGCATACCATGCCCGGCCGGCCGGACTGAAATACAAGGATGTTGCGCAGGAGTTGGACGAGGGCATCCGCATCCATCCTTCGCCGACCATAGCCGCGTATGCCGAGAAAGCCGCTCCCGAAAGTTATGCCATACACCATTGCCTCGGCAGCTGGCGGCCGGCAGCGCCCCGCCGGAAAAAGAGATGGTATTCGCGCTGGTGGAAGAACACGATGCGCGGACTCGGACTGCACAAATAAGAGAGGGGGCTCGGGATATGCCCCGAGCCCCCTCTCCAAAAACGATTATCACATCCGGGCGCAGAACCGGGCAGGAAAGCGAGGTAACGATAAGTAGCCCCTTAAAACCCGCCTCTTAGACGGGCTTGTTCTGCACGGCATCGACGGCGGCGATGACCGCACCGCGCAACCCCTTGTGCTCCAGTTCGGCGACGCCCACGATCGTCGTGCCTCCGGGCGAGCAGACGGCGTCTTTCATCACCCCGGGGTGCTGTCCCGTAGCGAGTTGCAGTTTCCCCGTTCCGGCGACCATCTGGCTCACCATCCGGTAGGCGTCGGCGCGCGGAACGCCGTGTTTGACGGCCCCGTCGGCCAGCGCCTCCATGAACATGGCGACGAACGCCGGACCGCAGCCGCAAACGGTGCTCGAAATCCCGAGCAGAGCGGTATCCATCGGAATCACGCTCCCCAGCGTCGAGAAGAGTTTCTCCACGCTCGTCCACTGCGCGTCCGAAAGCGAATGGCGGCGTTCGCAGACGACGATGCCTTCGCAGACCGAGACGGGAGTGTTGGGAACGGTCGATAGGTGAGCCGTTCCGGGGAGGAGCATCCGCTCGTAATCGTCGAACGTGACGCCCGCGGCCACCGAGACGACGATTTTCTTCGCCAGAAGTTCCCGGACGGGGGTTACGACCGCCTCGACCTGATAGGGTTTCACGGCGACGACTACGATGTCGGCGAACTCCGCGACAGAGGCGGCATCGTCGAAGGCCCGGAACCCGTGCGGTTCCGTATTGCGCTGCAATTTCGCACGGTCGCGTGCGCAAGCGCCGATATTCCCGGCCTCGACGGCCTTTCCGCGAACCAAGCCGTGCGCGAGGGCCTGCGCCATATTCCCGAATCCGATAAATCCGATTTTCATAGTCTTTGATTTATTTCGTGTAGTCTCTGTTTCCGAAGATCAGGGAACCGACGCGCACCATCGTCGAACCGCACTCGACAGCCAGCGGATAGTCGTGCGACATGCCCATCGACAGCGTGTCGAACCGCGCCCCGAAGTAGGGTTGCAGCAGGTCGAAACAGCGGCGGAGTTCGTTGAAATCGCGGCGGATCGTCTCCCCGTCGTCGGTGTTGGTGGCGATCCCCATCACGCCGCGCACGCAGACGTTCGGCATCTGCGCAAAGGGCGCCGTACGGATGTACTCCATCAGTTCGCCCACGTCCCAGCCCGTCTTGGTCTCCTCCGCGGCGACGTGTATCTCCAAAAGAATCCCGATCGTACGCCCGCACTTGGCCGCCTCGCGCTGGATGGCCTCGGCCAGCCGGGCGCTGTCAACCGACTGGATCAGCGTCACGAACGGGGCGATGTATTTGATCTTGTTGGTTTGCAGGTGGCCGATCATGTGCCACTCGATGTCCTTGGGCAGGGCTTCGTATTTTTCGCGCAGCTCCTGCGGACGGCTCTCGCCGAAGATGCGGTGGCCGGCATCGTAAGCCTCGCGGATCATCTCCGCAGGGTGGGTCTTCGAGACGGCGACCAGCGTGACCTCCGCAGGGATCGTCGAGCGCACGAACGACAGTTGACAAGCTATATCCGACATTGTTTTTTCAGTTTTACCCGGTAAAAATACGCAAAATTCGTACAAACACGAAACCGTCCCTCAAAAAAGCCGTCATTTCGCCGCCACGATCCGCGAACAGCCGAACTCCCCGGGGAGCCGGTATCCCGAATCGGACAGCAGGTCGTAGACCCAGATCCGGCGCACGTCCGCCTCCTCGCACAGCATGCAGAGCTTCGGTCTGCCGTCTCTGACGAATTCCGAAACCGAAAGCACGGTCCCTTCCACCTCGCACAGCGGCACGCCCAACGACCCGGAAACGGGATCGAACAGCCGCAGCTGCGTCCTTCCCTCCTTCGACACGGCATAGCCGCCGGCCTGAACCATCTTGTCCGGATCGGCCGCCGAGGGGACCGCCGTCCAGAACGGAACCATCGCATCGGCCGCCACGGCCTCGCCCGGTCCCCAGCCGCCGGAAATCCGCAGCAGAACCGGGATGCAGGTGCCGTCGGCATTGCGCTGCGCGAGCAGCAGATCGGAGCCGACCCGCACGAAAGGCTGCACGATCAGCGTCCGCACGATCTCGTCGGGCACCTGCCAGGAGACCGATCCCGCGGAGGGAGTGCGGGTCACGCTTCGGGTCGTCAGCGTCAGCCGCCCCGCGTCGTGGGAAACGAGTCCGACGGAGGAGTCGGTGATCTGTCCGGCCAAAAGACAACTCCGGTATCCGAAATCGTCATAATAATTCATCGTGAGGTCGAAACCGACCATCGAACCGGAGCAGACGCCGCAAATCCAGCCCGAGCCGGGAAGCCCCACGGCGCAGGCGATTCCCCGGCCGGCACCGAGCGTCGCAACCCGTGTCACTTCGCCCGTCGAAAGGTCGATGCGGTCGATCGCGGCTCCGTCCGTATCGGAATCCGAAATGCCGTAGAGCGCCTCGGATTCCGGAACTCCGTCGGCAACGCGGATCTTGCCCAAAGGCATCAGATGCCCCCGGCGGAACAGCAGCACCGTGACCGTCGAAGCAGGGTAGTGCCCCGGGGCCAGAAAGGTGACGCTCGCGGCGGAGCGCGCCGTGACGATCCCCCGCACGCCTTTGGCGCAACCGTTCGGGGCGAACCCCTCGGCGCCCTCCTCCCAATGGATTTCGAACATGATTTCGTCATCGGCCTCGAAGCCCTCGGCCGAGACGGTCACCCCGTCGCCGGGCGTGAAGACCCGCGATTCGGGAGGCATGACGACACCGGTCACCAAAGCCGGGTGCGCCGCCCTGTCGGAGCAGGCCCCGAAGATCGCCCCGGAGAGGAGCAACAACAGGAATTTTTTCATACAAAAAAACATGAATTACAGTTCGTTACCTCCGCTCCGGGGGGGGGTATTTCCGGGATGTACAGACAGCGCATCCGATACAAATATAGCGAACTTTCGCCGTTTCCGAACAGTTTCGTGCCGGAACGGCACTTTCAGAGGGCCGGAACGTTTTGTTGAGCCATACGCGATTCGGGTTTGGAACCGTCCGTTCTTTTTAGTATCTTTGGTGTCAAAACCTGAAAAACAATGAAAAAACTCCGATTGATTCTTGCAGCGACCGCCGCAGTCGCATACGGCGCGGCATCGGCCTGCACCAATTTCATCGTCACCAAAGGAGCTTCGACCGACGGTTCGGTGATGGTCACCTATGCGGCCGACTCCCACGCGCTCTACGGCGCGCTGTATCACACCCCCGGCGGCAAATTCAAGGACGGAGCGATGCTCCCCGTCTACGAATGGGACACGGGCCGCTACCTCCGGAACATCCCGCAGGTCCGGGAGACCTATTCGACCATCGGCAATATGAACGAACATTCGCTCATCATCGGCGAAACGACCTACGGAGGCCGCCGCGAACTGGAGGATTCGACGGGACGCATGGACTACGGATCGCTGATCTACATCACGTTGCAGCGCGCCAAGACCGCCCGCGAGGCGATCGGCGTAATCGTTGACCTGGCCAACACCTACGGCTATGCGTCGAGCGGCGAATCGTTCTCGATCGCCGATCCCGACGAGGCGTGGATCATGGAGCTGATCGGCAAGGGTTTCAAGGACGACGGCAAGGGCGGCAACGCCCGGAAGGGCATCGTATGGGTGGCCCGCCGCATTCCCGACGGCTATGTCTCGGCCCACGCCAACCAGGCCCGTATCACCACCTTTCCGAAGGACGATCCCGAAAACTGCCTCTACTCGCCCGACGTGATTTCGTTCGCCCGCGAGATGGGATATTACGACGGTCCGGACGCCGATTTCAGCTTCTGCGACGCCTATGCACCCCTCGATTTCGGGGCCATGCGCGCCTGCGAAGCCCGCGTGTGGGCCTTCTTCCGCACCGTGGCCGACGACATGGACCGGTATGCGGACTATGCGATGGGCCATAACAAGGAGAACCGCATGCCGCTGTGGGTGAAGCCCCGCGCGAAAGTATCGCCCAAGACGCTCTTCGACTGCATGCGCGACCACTACGAGGGGACCCCGATGGACATGACCGCCGACATCGGCGCCGGAGGCCACAACTGCCCCTACCGCTGGCGTCCGATGGAGTTCGAGGTGGACGGCGTGAGCTACGTCAACGAACGCGCCACGGCCACCCAGCAGACCGGATTCTGGTTCGTGGCGCAGGCCCGGCCGGAGGTGACGCGCGACATGGGCATCCTCTGGTTCGGCGTGGACGACGCGGCGACCTCGTGTCTGACGCCGATCTTCTGCTCGGCGCAGGAGGTTCCCGAGTGCTTCCGCGAGGGCAACGGCTCGATGCTGGAATATTCGCCCACGTCGGCGTTCTGGCTCTTCAACCGCACGACCAATTTCGCCTACATGCGCTACGACATGATCTCGGCCGACATCCGCAAGGTCGCGGACAAATGGGAGAACGACATGCTGGCCAACGTGCGGAAGACCGACGCCCGGGTGGGCCGGATGTCACCCGCGGCACGCCGCAACTACCTCACGCAGCTGAGCGTGGAGACGGCGCAGGAACTTTTCGGCCGCTGGCAGCGGCTCAACAACTACCTGCTGGTGAAATACATGGACGGCAATGTGAAGAGCGAGCACGGCGACGTGCTGACATTTCTCGACGGCGACGGCAGTCCGGCACATTTCGTGGACAACGGCAACGGACGGCAGATTCCCGGCAAGATCCAGTTCCCGGGCTACAACGAGAAGTGGAAACGTGCCGTGGCGGCCGATAACGGAGAGACCCTGCGGGTAATTAAAAATTAAAAATGAAGAATTAAATCGCTTCTATGAAATACGATATTCTGATAGTGGGCAGCGGCCCCGGAGGTTATGTAGCGGCAATACGCGCTGCGCAATTAGGCAAAAAAGTGGCGCTCGTGGAGCGCGCCGAACCGGGCGGAGTATGCCTCAACTGGGGCTGCATCCCGACCAAGGCGCTGCTGAAAAGCGCACAAGTCTACGGCTACTGCAAAAATGCGGAGCACTACGGACTGGAATTCGCGGGCGAAGTGCGTCCGGACCTCGAAAAGATCGTGGCACGCTCGCGCGGCGTAGCCGAAACCATGTCGAAAGGGGTGCGGTTCCTGCTGAACAAGAACGGCATTGACCTCATCCCCGGATTCGGACGCCTCACGGCCCCGGGACGCCTCGACGTGGACGGCACGGAGTACGAGGCCGACCACATCGTCCTCGCCACGGGAGCGCGCCCCCGCGAAATGACGTTCATGCCCGTCGATGGCGAGCACGTGATCTCGTCGCGGCAGGCGCTGACGCTCGACCGCCTGCCCGAGTCGATGATCGTCGTGGGCTCGGGAGCCATCGGCAGCGAATTCGCGTGGTTTTACGCCGCGCTGGGCGTGAAGGTGACGATCATCGAATACATGCCCCGCATGATGCCCCTCGAAGACGAGGAGGTGTCGAAGACCATGGAGCGCGCGTTCCGCAAACTGCGCGCGACGGTGCTGACCTCGACCACGGTGAAAGCCGTGAAAGTCAACGCCGAAGAGCTTTGCGAAGTGGAGATCGAGGGTAAGAAGGGCGCCGAGACGCTGACCGCCGGAATCGTGCTGTCGGCCGTGGGCATCAAGTCCAACATCGAAGGCATCGGCCTCGAAGAGCTGGGCATCGCCGTCGAGCGCGACAAAATCGTGGTGGACAAGTTCTACCGCACCAATGTCCCGGGCGTCTATGCCATCGGCGACATCGTGCCGGGCCCGGCACTGGCGCACGTGGCTTCGGCCGAGGCCGTCTGCTGCGTGGAGGCCATCTGCGGCCTGAATCCCGCGCCGGTGGACTACACGACCATCCCGTCGTGCATCTTCACACAGCCCGAGGTGGCGTCGGTCGGCATGACCGAGCAGCAGGCGCAGGAGCGCGGCATAGCCTACAAGGCCGGACGCTTCCCGTTCACCGCATCGGGCAAGGCGACGGCAGCCGGCGACCGCGACGGATTCGTCAAACTGCTCTTCGACGACGAAGACCGCCTGTTAGGAGCCCATATGGTCGGGGCGTCGGTGACCGAGATGCTGGCCGAACCGACGCTGGCGCGCACGCTGGGCGCCACAGCCCACCAGATCGCCCGCACGATCCACGCCCATCCGACGATGAACGAGGGCGTCATGGAGGCTGCCGAGGCCGCGATGGGGGCGGCGATCCACCTGTGACCGTGCCGCAAAACCGCAAAAAGAAAAAGGGAGGTTCGAAAACCTCCCTTTTTCTCTGCGTTCACCGGATTAGCGGAACCACTCTTCCAGGTGTTCGCGGCCGTAGAAATAGTAGACCGCAAGTCCCACCCAGCTGGTGAGCAGCACGACGACCGATGCGATCACCTTGCCGCCCGTGGAGATGTTTTTTTTGAAAATGTCCATCACGCACCAGATAGCGCACACGAGGCCGATCAGCCAAATAATCGTTCCAATCATAACAATTTGAATTTAGTGTAACATTGAGGTTCGAAAATTTCAGACGGATAACGCACGTCGCTCAGGAACAACCCCTGCGCCGGGGCTCCCGCGCTCGAACGCGACAAATCGCGGCTCTCGACGATCGCACGGAACTCCCCGGGCGTATAGCGCCCGCGTCCCACATCGACCAGCGTGCCGACGATCGACCGCACCATGTTACGCAAAAACCGGTCCGCACGGATCGTGAAACACATCGTGCCCCGCTCATCGACGGTCCAGACGGCCTTTTTCACGCGGCAGATATTGGTCTTGTTGTTCGAATTGAGCTTGGCGAAAGAGGTGAAATCGTCGTATTCCGTCAGCATGGCCGCCGCCTCGTTCATCCGTCCGAGGTCGAGCGGCACGTAATACTGCCATGCCATGTGGCGCGTAAAGGGATTCTTGCGCGGCTCGATGAAATAGCGGTACTCCCGCTCGCAGGCGTGGAAACGCGCGTGGGCGCCCTCCGCGACGGGCGTCATGCTCCCCACGGCGATGTCGCCCGGAAGCAGGAAATTGAGTTTATAGACCGTCTGCACAGGGTCCGCGACGGGCGCCGTGCAGTCGAAATGCGCCACGTAATAAGAGGCGTTGACCCCCGTGTCAGTGCGCCCGGCGCCCGTCACCTCGACAGGCTCGCGTAGCAAGGTGGTCAACGCCCGTTCCAGCGTCTGCTGGACCGTGGGCATGTCGGGCTGCCGCTGCCAGCCGCAATAGGCGGCTCCGTTGTACCGGAGTTCGAGAAAATAACGCATACCGGGAGTGGTTGGTCCGGCAAATATACAAAATTCCGGGATACTATAAACCCGGCCGCTACGTTTAGTTTTGAAATAAATTCGTATCTTTGGCTGCGCCGAAGATACCGCCGTTCGGCAAAATGCAAGTAAACCTGCTTTTGCCCTCGCTTATTCGTATTTTGGCTGCGCCGAAGATACTTTCGCTCGGCAAAATGCAAGTAAACTTGCTTTTGC